>Ga0233426_10003875_pt1 | contig 11528 bp, 8 predicted proteins | sample SI_118_April2016_6_FD_179875 | JGI IMG/M metagenome (GOLD analysis project Ga0233426, IMG submission 179875) | Seawater microbial communities from Saanich Inlet, British Columbia, Canada - SI_118_April2016_10_MG | ecosystem: Environmental > Aquatic > Marine > Inlet | place: Canada: British... | reverse complement strand
TATTGCTTTAAAAGATGTAGTAAGTATTAAACGAGGTTATGTAGACCCACCTAATAAAATAGCTTATTTCAATGGTAAACCAGCGATATTTTTCGCTATTTCTATGTTGCCTCAATATAACATTTTAAAATATGCGCCTCGAGTGAAATCTAAATTTGAAGAAATTACCGATAGCTTACCTATTGGCTACCAACTTGATATTGCAACATATCAAGCCGATCAAGTAGAAAAAATAGTCCAAGGTGTTTCTATTAATGTTCTGCAAACTTTGGCCATTGTTCTCGTTGTTGTTGTGTTATTTTTAGGTCTCAGAACAGGTCTAATTGTAGGAGCAATTGTACCTTTTGTGATGTTAGCCACGTTATCCATTATGTTATTTTTTGATATGAAGCTAGAGCGAATGAGCTTAGCAACTTTAATTATATCATTAGGTTTATTGGTGGATAACGGTATTGTAATCGCAGAAGATTTTAAACGTAGAATTGAAGAGGGTGTGACTCGTTATGATGCTATGTTACAAGGTTGTAAAGAACTTGCAGTACCCTTATTAAGCTCTTCTGTTACCACTATTTTATTCTTTTTACCGCTGATGCTGGCAGAACATGTTGCTGGTGAATTTACCCGCTCTATTTCACTGGTGATATTAATTACATTAATGACCAGTTGGATCCTTGCCCTGTGCGTAACACCTATACTTTGTTATTACTTTATTAAACCTTCAATAAAACAAACAGAGAACAAGTCAGTTTTAAATAAAGTTTACTCCGGTTATGAAGTATTTCTGCATTGGATTTTAAAACATAAAATTCTTTTTATAAGTTTGATTTTAGTAAGCTTTATCGGCTCGATTGGAGCTATGAAATTTGTTGCTAAGCAATTTTTTCCCGAATCAGACCGAACGCAAATATTAATGTATATCGATTTACCCAATGGAACATCATCGCGAGAAACAAACCGTCAAATGCGAGATATTTTCAAATGGTTAGATAATAAAGAAAAATTCGGATTTATCGAAAATTACTCTGGTTATGTAGGCTTTAATGGCCCGAGATTTGTTTTATCATTAAACCCAGAAGATCCTGCAAAGAATAAAGGGTTTATCGTACTTAATGTAGTTGAGGGTACTGATGTTACTAAACGAGTTTTGGAATTAGACACGCAACTTGAAGCAACATTTCCAAATATTTCGGCAAGAGTGAAAAAGATGTTCTTGGGCCCTTCAGATGCTAAAACTATTAAAATTCAAGTTAAAGGCCCTGACAAAAATGTTATTTATAAAAAAGCTCAACAAATTATGGATTTGCTTCATGAAGTACCTGACACCATAAATATTCGAAGTGATTGGGAAAATCTAATTGTTAAAATTGACGTACAAGTTGATCAGCATCGCGCAAAAAGAGCAGGGTTAACCTCAACAGAAATTGCTAACGCACTACAAACCTATTTTTCTGGTGCTCAAATAACTGAATTTAGGGAAGAAGACGAAATAATTCCAGTTATCCTTCGAGCACAAGAAGGCGAACGTCATAATCTAGATAAATTACGCACCCTTAATGTTTATTCTGAAAAAACGGGCAAAGCAGTCCCGTTATTTCAAGTTGCAACGTTTGCCCCCGTCAATCAATTTTCAGTTATCCATCATGAAGATATGTTTAGAACAATCAGCATTGAAGCACGTAATAATAAAATGGCTGCTGAGGATTTACAGCTAGTTATTGATGACAAAATACAGGCATTAGCCGCGGATTTACCAATCAATCATCAGATCACTTATGGGGGTGCAATTAAAGAATCAAAAGCCGCACAGAAAGCATTAAGTGCCAGCATGCCAATGGTGATAGGTTTTATTCTAATATTACTGGTAGCTCAATTTAACTCTTTCAGAAAGGCTGCAATTATTACCTTAACCATGCCGTTATCGTTTATTGGTGCAGTAATTGGCTTATTAGTTATGCAGGCCCCTTTCGGTTTCATGGTTACTTTAGGGCTATACAGTTTAGCAGGAATTATTATTAACAACGCTATTGTGTTGATTGATCGTATAAAAATTGAAATTGACAGTGGCAAAGCTGAATATCAAGCCTTAGTCGATGCTTGCCTAACACGATTACGACCTATTGCCATGACAACAATAACGACTGTTATGGGTTTATTACCTCTAATTTTAAACAAAGACCCGCTTTTTTCCGGGATGGCGAATTCCATCGCGTTCGGGTTAGCTATTGGTACTATATTAACCCTTGCCGTAGTGCCTGTTTTGTATGCGTTGTTTTATAAGGTAGAACGGTAAAAAACCACTCATTAAAAAGTGCCTTAGGTCGCTTTTTAATGAGTGAATTGATTTACTCATCAATTGGCTAATTCTATATTTAGCCAATTGATTGCATCACTCTCCGACTGAAAAAATTCATGTTTTATATGAACACGGACATAACCTCTATGAAATATTTTTTTAGTCATGTTTACAGTAGAACAATCACTTAGGTTAATTGCGATAGCCTTAACCGTTGATTTTTGTAGAAACGCTAAATGCTTTTCAATTGCGCCATCAACAACTATTGCTTCACCAGATAAATTAAGTAAAACACAATAGTTACCTAAATCTACTTGGCTAGAAAAATTGATAAGTTCTTTATGTAAGTAATCAAAATACTCAAAATTCCATGGACCTGTAGCGTTAATTTTCATAATGTCATTTTCACATATAATCTGACAAGTTCCATGAATGCTATAACCTAAACTCACTAAACATCCTAATAATAAGCGCCTTAGTTATCCTTAATTCTAGCATTAGTTCTAGTATTAGAAAAATTTTGGCTATTCATCTGATTATTGAGTCTGCTAAGATACTGAAAATTTTCATGAGCACAATTTATGTCATCTATCGATTTTTCTAGTTTCCCTCGCGCCGGCTTTATACGTCGTATTGCTTCATGGGTTTATGATGTATTACTTTCCATTGCCATTTATATGGTTGCAGGCGCAATCGGCTTTCTGATTTTTGCTGTTTTTGCTTATTTTGGTTTAGTCGATATGAATGGTCATCAGCACCTAATAGAAGCTCAACAATCATCGGTGCTATATAGCAGTTTAATATATGCCTGGAGTATTGCATGGGTAAGCTATTTCTTTATTTTCTTTTGGGCGAAAAGTGGTCAAACTTTAGGTATGAAAGCATGGCGATTAAGAGTTCAGCAACTTGATGGCACTTTAATTAGCAAAAAAACAGGTGCTAAGCGACTCATACCTACATTACTTGGTTTAGGGAATTTGTGGGTGCTATTGGATTGGAAAAACAAATTAAGTTTACAAGACAAATTAACCGACACAGAAATTGTCGTACTTTCACTTGAGGCAAATAGAGGGCGTTTATAACCCTTCTATCTATATTTATTGAGTTTTTCTTTTGATAAAAAACAGTGCAACACTGGTGAAAATAACACTCGGCATTAAAGCACCAAAAATAGCGGGAAGTTGATAAACCAAACTTAATGATCCCAGCACTTGATTGGTTATAAAAAATAATATTCCTGTTGCTACTCCCATCATTATTCTAGCGCCCATAGACACAGAACGAAGCGGGCCAAAAATAAACGACAGTGCAACTAAAATCATCACTGCAACAGTAATTGGTTGTACAATTTTTCGCCAAAAAGCTAATTGATAACGACTCGGATCTTGATCATTCTCCTTTAAGTAATCTAAATATTCGAGCAAATCTCTTACGGATAATGATTCTGGTTTTACTGTTACAACGCCTAATTTATCCGGCGTTAGCGATGATTTCCAGTTTTTAACATGCAGGTTTTCACTCTTAATTTCGCCATTTTTTATATGCGTATCTACCACATCGGATAATAACCAAGCATCTTTTTGATATGAGGCACGCTCAGCCGAAAGCCAACTGGTTAACTTGAGATCAGTATTAAAACGATATATTTGTATTCCTTTTAATGAGCCAGTATCTTCAACTTCATTAATATGAACAAAAAAATCACCGTCTTTTGCCCAAGTTCCACCAGAAGCTGAAATTAAACTGCCTCCAGAAATGGCCTGTGCTTTTACTTGCCTTGCTGAAGATTCGCCTACTGGTGCTATCCACTCACCAACCGTCATACTGATAACAATTAATATCGATGCAGACTTCATCACAGATTTAATGATATCCAATCTAGAGAGTCCCGAGGCTTGCATTACAACAAGTTCCGAATTACTCGCTAGCATACCTATACCAATCAATCCACCAATCAACGCGGCCATAGGAAAAAACAGCTCCACATCACGAGGAATAAAATACAAAACATATAATGCGGCATGAGAAATATCATAGTTGCCTTTACCAATAGCAACGTCTTTCATTTCTTCAACAAATTTAATGATACCACTCAAGCTAACAAATACAGCGAGTGTTAGAAAAGTGGTTGATGCAATAATTTTTCCGATATAAAGATCTAATATTTTCATGACTAGACCTCTTCTTTACGCGGGATTTGAGGTAATTTTGCTTTTAGCTTTAGGCCGAAGCTTCGTCCTTTAATAAGTAGGCTCCCCCCTAATAGTAGCGCCATTAAGTGCACTGGCCATAAGCCAACATTGCTTGGAAAAGAGGCACTTTCAACCCCCCTTTTTACTGCAGTTAACAACAAAAAATATCCTAGAAACAACAATAAAGCTGGCAACATTTTAGCAAACTTGCCTTGTCGAGGATTTACGACACTTAAGGGGACTGCTACAAACGTTAAAAGAATACAAGCAAGTGGAAAGGCCATTCGCCAATGTATTTCAGCAATAAATTCTGAACTTTTCTCATCAAAGAGCTTTGAAGTGGGAATAGCTTTGAGTTTACGACGTTTGTGTTCTACTTTCTGATCTTGAATTTGAATATAATATTTTCCAAAAGCTACTTGGCGAAATTCATCATTTTTAACATCATTTTGGTAACGAGTGCCATTGGTTAAAATCAAACGTTGTGAACCTGTTTTTTCTTCAACAACTTCACCTTTTTCAGCGTAAACTAAACTCGAGTTGATAATATTTTTATGTTTATCATTTTGGTCAGGGAGTTGTGCTACAAAGACTTTATTTAAGGTATTATCTTCACGATTTTTATCATGGATAAAAACAACCGCTTTCTTATTACCTGTTGCTTGAAAACGCCCTGCAATTAATGTACTTAAACCTGAATCAGCTGCTAATTGTTCTCTTACTTGATATTCATATTCAGCGGCCATCGGAGATAAATAAAGTGTAAAGATTCCCGTAATAATTGCCGTAATAAAACCGAGGATTAGAGTGACTCTGACAACGTACCATTCACTTACGCCACAAGCATGAAATATTGTCATTTCGTTATCAGCGTATATGCGCCCATAGGCGAGTAATATTCCTAAGAAAAAGCTTAACGGTAAAATCATACCTGCTAAATCAGGAATTTTTAAGCCGATAAACACCATAATCATCTGACCAGGGATGCCTCCTTCAGAGGCGTCATCAAGTATCTTGACGAATTGATTACTGATGAATATTGTCATTAGAACAATAAATACCGCGAATTGTGTTTTAGCGACTTCTTTTAATAAATAACGAAATATAATCACAAAGAGATCCTACAAAAACTTAGTTTTTTTCTGACATATGGACAATTTTTGAGTAAACTTGTCGTTTTCATAAGTAAAATAATTTAATCGCCTTAAGGTAAAACTGCTGAGTGCGTCTATAATTATAGCCTTTAGCTTGATAAAATAGAAACTCAGTTGATTAATTATTTGAAAAAGTAATACAGTAAGCTTATCTATTAACTGTAGATTTAAGCAAGTTAAACTGCATTTTTTTTATAAATTATTCAGTTTTACCTAAAATTAGGAGAGCCCATGGAATTTAGTGTAAAAAGTGGCAGCCCAGAAAAGCAACGAAGTGCTTGTATCGTTGTTGGTGTATTTGAGCCTAGACGTTTATCAACAATAGCTGAACAACTTGACGAGATAAGTGAAGGATACATAAGTAACCTGTTACGACGTGGCGATCTTGAAGGTAAATCAGGACAAATGCTGTTATTACATCATGTGCCTAATATTTTAAGCGAACGAGTTTTATTAGTTGGCTGTGGTAAAGAGCGTGAGTTAGACGAACGACAGTATCGTCAAATTATCAGTAAAACGATTAATACTTTAAATGAAACAGGCTCAATGGAAGCAGTTTGTTTTCTTTCAGAATTACATGTAAAAGGTCGAGATAACTACTGGAAAGTTCGCCAAGCAGTTGAAGCAACTCAGGACTGTTTATATAGCTTTGATAGCTTAAAAACACGTAAAGAAGAACCGCGTCGACCACTTCGTAAAATTGTATTTAATGTACCAACTCGTCGCGAATTACCTTTAGGTGAGCGTGCTATTTCTCATGGATTAGCTATTTCTGAAGGCATAACCACCTGTAAAAATGTTGCGAATATGCCGCCTAACATCTGTAACCCGGCATATTTAGCTGAACAAGCTAAAATACTCGAAAATGACTATGACAATGTAACCACCGATATAGTTGATGAAAAGCAAATGACGGAATTAGGTATGGGCTCATACCTTGCTGTAGGTCGTGGTTCAGTAAATGAATCGATAATGAGCATTATCAAATATAACGGCGCAAACGATGATTCGAACCCAATAGTATTGGTCGGAAAAGGTTTAACATTTGACAGTGGTGGTATTTCAATTAAGCCAAGTGAAGCAATGGATGAAATGAAATACGACATGGGTGGAGCTGCAGGTGTATTAGGTGCAATGCATGCTCTTGCCGAGCTTAACTTACCGATTAATGTTATTGGCGTTTTAGCGGGTTGTGAAAATATGCCAAGCAGTAATGCTTATCGCCCTGGCGATGTATTAACGACAATGTCCGGACAAACGGTTGAAGTATTAAACACTGATGCTGAAGGTCGTTTAGTGTTATGTGATGCGCTTACCTATGTTGAACGTTTTGACCCTGAGTTGGTTGTAGATGTAGCAACATTAACGGGCGCATGTGTTGTCGCTTTAGGCAAACATGCTACCGGTTTATTAAGTACACATAATCCATTAGCACACGAATTATTAAATGCATCTGAGCAAAGTGGCGACAGAGCATGGCGCTTACCGTTATGGGAAGAATATCAAGATCAATTAGAAAGCCCTTTTGCTGACTTTACTAATTTAGGTGGCAGAGCTGGTGGTACTATTACTGCTGCATGTTTCCTCTCACGCTTTACGAAGAAATATCATTGGGCCCACCTTGACGTAGCCGGAACAGCTTGGCGTAGCGGTGGTAAAGATAAAGGTTCAACTGGTCGCCCTGTAAGTATGTTGACGCAGTTTTTACTAAATCGTTCTGGTGCTGAGCAAGGCGAATAAAAAGAGTTAACGTTTAATAAATGATGAATACACAGGTAATGTTCTATCTATTAGAACAAGATGAAAATACAGAAAGTCATGCAAACGGCAAACAAGATAAACAACATTTGTCTTTGTTACATAGCTGTTTTCAAGCGGCATATTTTTATCGCCAAAATCAACGTGTATTCATTTTTTGTCAAGACCAAGACCAAGCTCATCAGATTGATGAATTACTATGGTCTTTTGAACCTGACAGCTTTGTCCCTCATAACTTAGTTAATGAAGGACAAAAAAATGGTGCGGCTGTTGAAATTAGTTGGCAACCACCAACTAATCGTCGCCCTGTTTTAATTAATTTAACGAGTACAGTGCCAAACTTTGCTCATCAATTTTCACAAATCGTAGACTTTGTCCCAAGCGATGAACTTTTAAAACAAAATGCTCGTGAGCGTTTTAAAGCATATCGCCAATTAGGCTTTCAGGTAGGCAACCAACCTGCTAGTCCAAGCAAAACATCGTCATGATAAATTTAAGAATAAAGTAGTTACCCTGATGGAAAAAACATTCAATCCCACTGACATCGAACAATCCCTCTACCAAAGTTGGGAAGAGCAAGGTTATTTTAGCCCAACCGAAGAAGGTGATGGTTACTGTATCGCTATCCCACCGCCAAATGTTACGGGTAGCTTGCACATGGGACATGCATTTCAACAAACGATTATGGATACGTTGATCCGCTATCAACGTATGCAAGGAAAAAGTACGCTTTGGCAAGCTGGTTGCGATCACGCTGGTATTGCTACGCAAATGGTTGTTGAACGAAAAATAGCCGCTGAAGAAGAAAAAACGCGTCACGATTATGGCCGTGAAGCTTTTATCGATAAAGTGTGGCAATGGAAAGAAGAGTCAGGTGGAACTATCGGTCAACAAATGCGTAGACTGGGTAATTCTATTGATTGGTCACGTGAACGATTTACCATGGATGATGGTATGTCTGAAGCAGTGCAAGAAGTCTTTGTAAGACTTTTTGAAGACGATTTAATTTATCGTGGCAAATGCTTGGTCAATTGGGATCCAAAATTCCATACGGCAATTTCTGATCTTGAAGTAGAAAATAAAGATAAAAAAGGGCACATGTGGCACTTACGCTACCCTTTAGCGAACGGTGAAACAACAGCCGAGGGTAAAGATTACTTAGTTGTAGCGACAACAAGACCTGAAACAATGCTAGGAGATACTGGTGTTGCGGTAAACCCTGCCGATGAACGTTATCAAAATTTAATTGGCAAGCAAATTTTATTGCCATTAGTTAATCGTTTAATTCCAATCGTTGCTGATGAACACGCAGATATGGAAAAAGGCACGGGTTGTGTGAAAATCACACCCGCTCATGATTTTAACGATAATGAAGTAGGTAAGCGTCATAACTTACCTTTAATTAATATTCTTGATAAAAATGCAGCTATTTTAGCGGTTGCAGAAGTGTATCAAAACAACGGTGAACCAAGCGATGCATACAGTACTGACTTACCTGCTGAATTTGCGGGTTTAGATCGCTTTGTCGCCCGGAAAGCTATTGTAGAAAAATTTGATGAATTAGGTTTTTTAGAAAGCGTTAAAGATCATGATTTAGTAGCGCCATATGGCGATCGTTCTGGCGTAATTATAGAACCATTATTAACGGATCAATGGTATGTTCGTGCTGCTCCATTAGCTGAACCTGCTGTAGCTGCTGTAGAAAATGGTGATATAGAGTTTGTTCCTAAACAATACGAAAACATGTACAACGCTTGGATGCGCGACATTCAAGACTGGTGTATTTCACGTCAGTTATGGTGGGGACACCGCATTCCGGCATGGTATGACGAACACGGAAAAGTTTATGTTGGTCGAAGTGAAGCAGAAGTTCGAACAAATAACAATTTAGCAGCAAATATTGTACTTAAACAAGATGATGATGTTCTCGATACTTGGTTTTCTTCTGCACTGTGGACTTTCTCCACTCTGGGTTGGCCAAATAATGTTGAAGACTTAAAGAAATTTCATTCTACTGATGTACTAGTGACTGGCTTTGATATTATATTTTTCTGGGTTGCTCGTATGATCATGATGACCATGCACTTCATCAAAGATGAAAATGGTATCCCACAAGTACCTTTCAAAAAGGTTTATGTCACTGGTCTTATTCGCGATGAAAACGGCGATAAAATGAGTAAATCTAAAGGTAACGTTGTTGATCCATTAGATATGATTGACGGTATTAAACTTGAAGATTTATTAGAAAAACGAACAGGTAATATGATGCAACCTCAACTTGCAAAGAAAATTACCAAGTTAACTAAAAAAGAGTATCCTGACGGCATTGAAGCACACGGTACAGATGCGCTTCGTTTTACGCTTACATCAGTCGCTTCCACTGGACGTGATATCAGTTGGGACATGAAGCGCTTAGATGGCTATCGTAATTTCTGTAATAAACTATGGAATGCGAGTCGTTATGTATTAATGAATACTGAAGAGCATGACTGTGGATTAGTCAACTCAGAAGTTGAATTTTCATTAGCTGATCGTTGGATTAAAGCGCAGTTACAACATACGGTTAAAACAGTTCATGAAGCGTTCGATAGTTTCCGTTTTGACCTTGCATCACAAGCGTTATATGAATTTACCTGGAATCAATTCTGTGATTGGTATTTAGAGTTAACAAAACCTGTTTTATTTAAAGGCAACGAAGCTCAACAACGTGGTACACGTCAAACGTTAGTTGAAACACTAGAAACGTTACTTCGCTTAATGCACCCTATTATGCCATTTATAACTGAAACTATTTGGCAACGCGTAGTGCCATTAACTAGCTTTGAAAAAAATGGCGACAGTATTATGCTACAAAGCTTTCCCCAGTATGATGAAAGCTCAGTTGATGAAAAAGCTAGCGAAGATTTGGAATGGGTAAAACAGTTTATTGTTGCTATTCGTAATATTCGTGGCGAAATGGATATTGCCCCAAGCAAGCCATTACCCGTATTACTTAAAAATGTGAATGATAACGATCAACGTCGCTTAAATGAAAACGAACAGTTTATATCTGCCCTCGCTAAACTCGAAACTATTCAAGTATTAACTGAAAGCGAAGAAAGTCCGGCCTCAGCAACGGCGGTTGTTGGCGATTTATCCGTATTAATTCCTATGGCAGGTTTAATTGATAAAGAAGCTGAACTCGCTCGCTTAACTAAAGCGATTGAGAAAATTGAAAAAGACACTCAAAAAGTACGTGGTAAGTTAAGCAATGAAAACTTTGTTTCAAAAGCGCCTGCAGCGGTTATTGATAAGGAAAAAGCAAAGCTTGCAGAAGCCGAATCAACCCTTGAGAAAATGCAGGTTCAAAAAGAACAAATAGCGGCTTTATAATAACCCGAAGTCCTTAATATGAAAGCCAGCCAATGCGCTGGCTTTTTTTTGTCATAAAAAAGTCAATTAAATTTCATATTTTATCAAGATCTTGAGGAACTATTGTGTTAGCATGTGGTCGCGTTGAGTTTTTGCGTTTCGGGAGAAGGAAAAGATTAATCTCTATTAAATAGTGATATTTAATAAATTAATCACCTAGACGCTTTTGAATTGTGTTATTGGAAACCTTTCTCTGTCTGTACTTTAGGTAGAGGGCATTTACTCCGTATCTGGCTAAATAATTAGCTTTTTTTAATATCTAACCTGCGAGAAATGTTGGTATGTCTGAGACAGTAACTGGTAAAGTAAAATTTTTTAATGAATCTAAAGGCTTTGGTTTTATCGAGCAAGAAAATGGCCCTGACGTGTTTGTTCACTTCAGCGCAATCTCTGGTGACGGCTTCCGTACTTTGACTGATGGTCAAGCGGTATCTTTCACAGTTAAGCAAGGTCAAAAAGGCCCTGAAGCTGAAAACGTTGTAGCATCTTAAGCTAAACGGTTCAAAATTTATAAAACGGAGCAATTAATTGCTCCGTTTTTTTTATTTCTATTTATATTTCTACTTTCTACTTTCTACTTTCTACTTTCTATAAATTTTTTAAAAAAAAGTTAGCAAAACCCTATTTATTGACTAAAATTCAACCAATCACATGATGTGATGATTACTAATTAAAAGGATTTAGTCATGCAATCTATTAAAAGGATTTAGTCATGCAATC
>Ga0233426_10003871_pt1 | contig 11536 bp, 7 predicted proteins | sample SI_118_April2016_6_FD_179875 | JGI IMG/M metagenome (GOLD analysis project Ga0233426, IMG submission 179875) | Seawater microbial communities from Saanich Inlet, British Columbia, Canada - SI_118_April2016_10_MG | ecosystem: Environmental > Aquatic > Marine > Inlet | place: Canada: British... | reverse complement strand
AAGCCCAGCGATGTTTGTAAAGAATCTGTGTAAAAGCGGCTGGCTTGTGTGGTTGATTGTTCTAACTGATGTAGGCTTTCAATCGTGTTCTGATTAGAGCGGCGAATAAACCAAATAGCCAAACCGATAACCAATCCTAAGAAAAGAATGATAATACTGGCCTTTTCAAACACCACCTTAATCTTTTCTAATCTTACATAAAACTCACTCAACTCCAAATCCATACCCAAGGTACCCGCCACTTCGCCTTTGGCGTCAAAAAATGGGGCGTAGGCACTGATAAAAGTCCCCCATTCATCGGTATAGGGTTCTGCAGACACATAGGCCTTGCCATTTTTTAATGCGTTCATTAGCTCAGGAGCATAATCAACATAGGGATCCATCAATGCTGGTGGTGCATCTGGCACACCATCATTGTCGGCATCATTTTGCGGGCTAGGATTAACCACAAAGTAAACTTTGTCGTCCAATAATACATTGGTATAAATATAACGAACATTTTTTGATGCTTGTCGAATTTTCTCTAGTGGAATAGCCTGACTCAGATAAGCGGGATCCTTGTCATTCGTTTCGGCGTTGAAAGTACGGTGCAAATCACCATCAATACGAGTAGCTGCCGCCGTGACATTAGAGACCAGTCCAATTTTTATTTCCTGATCCAAAGTACTGAGCGATTTGCTGTACACCAAATAACTCGAAACCCCCAGCAACCCGATAAATATCAGAGAAATAAATACCGCTTGCAGAAAAAATGTTGTTTTGATTGAGTTTTTTGTTGTCATTGTAAGCTATCCCAAATCTATCTAATTCAGACAGGTCATTAAAAAACGAAATCACATGGTGCTTTTCATGGTGCTTTCTTCACATCGAGTTAACACGTAAAATCTTGCGGTGGTTGATTAGCATCATCAAAATCGAATGCGCTAGGTGCAAACAACTGGTCCATCAACGCGTCTATTGAATCTTGGGTCACATGGCCCAGCATCACTAGATGAGTCAAATTGCATTGTTTTCCATCTATTTCATGTACATCAGAACATAACGTAAAACGATGCATTATATCGGCATTGGGCGCCCTGAATAACAGCATATTTGAAAATGGAATTCTAGGTTGTAATAACAGTGACTGCTGATCAAATGTAGATGTTTGGGCCAGTTCAGCTAAGCGTTCATAGGCATACTGCGCTAGGGTTTCATTGTGCTTGGCCATAGCGATCAAACCGCTGTCACCTAAGCGAGTCAGAGCCTCCCATAAAAATACCGCAGAAAGACCATTACGGGAACCAGCAACGGTTGCATCTCGGTTACCCACATAATGGGGTCTAACGGGATCATCCATTTGATAGTCGGAACGCATCAGAAAAACGCCAAAAGCCCAAGGAGAACCAATCCATTTATAGGGACTACTACAAATTGACATTACCTGTTCATTACTGAAATCGAAAGAGGGTAAAGTTTGTTGTGCAAACTCGCCTTGTTGCAACCCCTTTTCGATATAGGGCATGTAGTTGGCTGCGAGTGCGCCATCAACATGTATCCAGTAACGTCTATTTTGACTGCATTGGCTGCCTAGTACATCAGATAATTGATTAATAGCTTCGCCAACATCATCGAACGCACCAGAAAACGTAGTGCCATAATTAAAACACAGGATGATGGGATAATCGTGCTTAACGAAAAATCGGACCAGAGCGGCCAAACTCTCTACATGGACACTGCCATCTGCATTGGATGGTACATATTTAGGCCATAGACCATCATTGATTGGGCATTCACCTAGCTGAGGGCCGATCTCAGAAAACTGGCTAATTTGCAGCATATTACAGGACTTAACCAATGAGTAATGGGAACTAGCAGTGAAAAAAGCCAACGGCTGTTGATGCTTACGATCCACCCCCGCATCTATTTTATAACCGGCTTTATCAACAGGATGCCCCAATAAATATTCCCGTGCATACCACAACGCGCATAAGTTACCTTCAGTAGAGCCCATTGGGGTTAGGTATCCCCAGTAGCCAGCATCCTCTTCGGCCTTGTCGTCAATCAATCCCCATAAACGGGCATAGTAGTGGATGACGGCTCTTTCGAATATTTTTGAATTGAGTTTATAAGTGCCTTCTTCAAAGCCATCACCGATGTTCAGCAAATTCATTTTCAAAAAACGATCTAACTCTTTTGGAAAAGAAACATCTTGATTGGTCTGATAACCCAAAAAATGCTGCTTTTTCTCATTTATCTCTTCGAAATACTCAGACAAAAAATGCTCTTTTTTCGGAGCTTCCATCGGTTCATTTTCGATAAAAAGAGCTTTTTCAGCCAAAGCTCGTACGTCTTTGAATTTACTCAAAGCCTCATTTTTATTTGAAATTTAACACTCCCCGAACACTAGCAAGATGATATATTTGGAACTTGAAAGGCTCCATAATATCAGCTTTGATTAAAAGCCGGCACCTAAATAAACATCTCTACTAAGCCAATTAGTAGTCATGATGAAAGGTGCATAAAACGATGTAATGATGATTAATTAGTTCTGTACTACCTTTCAAATTTTTAGCTCCATCCTGCATTACTACTTATGACTTTATTATAGAAGGGTTTATGGCAGACATAATTGGTTTTACCAATATAATTCAACAGCTTCGAGGCATACACTCAAAAACATACTCTCAAATATAATGTAGCACTAGCTATCAAGACATACACTCAACCCCTGCCCTTGTGGTTATTTTGATAGTTCACCCAACAAACATCATTGTCGTTGCTCACCGGACAAAGTTCATCGTGACCGTAAAAAATATCGGGGCTATTATTGGATCGAATTAATTTACATGCACCTGTCGGCACACCACAGCTAGTGAACTGTAAAAACTATCTAACGGTGAAAACTCTGAAGATGTCAGCAAAGTCGTTTCGTTTAGAAGTTTTTATCACTAATTGTTAGAAGCAAATATTGGCGGAGTGTTTTTCTTTAATAATACCGATAGTTGTTTTTCCGTTAGCTCTTCGCCAAAAACGCCGCCTTGTGCACAATCACAACCAATAGATTGTAAAACACTCATATCGGGTTGTGTTACAACACCATTCAACACCACTTTTCTGTCTAATCGGTGGGCCAACAACACTAACGTTTCTAACAACATCATATTTTTTTTATTGTTTAATGCAGAAATAATAAACGAAGGAGAGAAATGTAAAAAAGACACGTCATAATTATGCATATTAGCAAGGCCAAATGTATTTTCACCAAAATCTGGCAAACTAATTTTAGCTTCCATATCGATAATGTTTTCTATACATTCTTTTAAATATACTTCTTTGTTACAACCGTATTTTTTTAAGAAAGTAAATTCAATGGTTTTCATCGCCACATGATTTTCTTTCATCACTTTTTTCACATAGCAACCAAATCGAGAAGACTGTAATTGCGGTCGTCGTATTGCATAGATAAACGTGAAGCCATACGTTTTTTGCAATGCATGTAATGCTTTTACTGAGGATTCAATCATCCACTCTGTAAGGTATTTAATGCTTTCCGTATTTTCAACAATACTGGCAAATGATTGATATGACTGCTTACCTAGCTCCTTATGATTCCAAATCGGTGAAACAACGACTCCAATAAGGCGTTTAGTAATTAAATCTATTCTTGGTGTGTAACGCAGAGTAATTTTTTTATTCTCTATCTGTTCTCTTAATTCATCACAGGATATATTTTCAATTAAGGTGTTTTCTTTCTTTTTATTCAAAAAAAATTGATAAGTACTCGTGCCCGTTTTTTTCGCTTGATACATTGCTGTATCAGCATTGCGCTGTAGCAAATCGATGGTATTACCTGCATCAGGAAAAACCGCAATGCCAATACTACAGCCAACTTCAAGTTCATTTTCTGCAATAAAAAATGGCTGCTGTATACTGTCGATAATTTTTTGCGCTAAAAAAATTATTTCAGGTGTTGAACCAACATTATTTAAAATCACCGTAAACTCATCGCCCCCTATACGCGCCACCGTATCACTACGACGTACGGCGGCCTGTAAACGAGATGAAAACTCGACTAATAACTTATCCCCTGTATGGTGGCCGTAGTTGTCGTTGATTTCTTTGAATTTATTAAGATCAATATACATGAGTGTAAATTGATCTTTTGAACGTTGCGACAAACTGACCATTTGCGTTAGACGATCTAGGAACAATAAACGATTTGGCAAGCCAGTCAGATGATCATAATGCGCTAGATGATCAAGATGTTGCTCTATTTTTTTACGTTCAATTGCGTAACGAATGCTACGCTCAAGCACTTCTGAATTGACATTTTCTTTTACTAAATAATCCGATGCGCCTTCGCTAATCGCTCGTCGATCAACATCGTTTTCTCTATCGTCGGTCATCACTATAATGGGAATACGGCTATTCAGTGCATTCGCACGGCGAATGAAGTCAGTGCAATTGCCCCCCCAGTGATAGTCCAACAACACAACGTCGCATTCTTGGTTTTCAATATGTGTTAACCCTTTTTCGAGGTCCTGGCACCAAACCAGTCGATAATTGTCATCGTGTGCAGCGGACAACTGATAACCAATCAACAAAAATTGTTGGCGATCGTCATCCACTAATAGAACTCTTTTAGGGAGATCGACTAATTGCACCGACCTAACCTCTCCACAAAGCAACTCACCTTACATACCTCTCCACACAAGCTTTACACATATACTGCTCCACACCTTTTAACAAAAAAATAAAACTAAAAAAACACACACAGTAGTCAACAAATACGTATTGACTGACCTTGCGTAAGATTTATTTTCGTTAAAATAGGCCACAACGCCTCTTACCTTACACCAAATAATGGCGCGCCTTCCATTATTTATACGCTATATCGTATATTATTCTGAACACCGCGTGCTTAGCTTGTTTTGGAATAAAGAACCGGCGGCCCCCATTTGATTTATATTTTTATCTAGGTGATATCGAGACCAGTTGATAGAATACGTGCCCTCTCTTTAGTATAGATAACACCGTGTCCACCCTGAATCCCCGACAACGCGAAGCGACGCATTACATTGATGGCCCCTGCTTAGTACTGGCAGGAGCAGGCAGTGGTAAAACCAGCGTTATTACTCGAAAGATTGCCTACCTTATCGAAGAATGTGGCTTATCTGCCCGTAACATTGCCGCGCTGACGTTTACCAATAAAGCCGCTAAAGAGATGAAAGAGCGAGTTAGCACTCTATTAAAAGGCTCTGGAGCACGAGGTCTAACGGTATCTACCTTCCATAACTTAGGCCTTAACATTATCCGTCGTGATCATGCTTTATTTGGCTATAAGCCAGGGTTTTCTATTTTTGATAGTGAGGACTGCCGCTCATTATTAAAAGAGATTATGCAAAAGGAAGGGGATATCAATAGTGATCATCTTGACGTGGTTCACCAGCAAATTTCATCATGGAAAAATGATCTCGTGTTTCCAGAAGCTGCCCTGTCAAAAGCCGACAGTGATGGTGAACAACTCATTGCATTAGTTTACACGCGATATAGTGAGGCGCTAAAAGCCTATAACGCCGTTGATTTTGACGATTTAATACTACAGCCTGTTCAGTATTTCATAACACATCCAGAATTATTACTACGCTGGCAAAAACGTATTCGCTACTTACTAGTTGACGAATATCAAGACACTAACACCAGCCAATATCGCCTTATCCAACTATTAATGGGCAACCGGGGTTCACTAACAGTAGTAGGCGACGACGATCAGTCTATTTATGCTTGGCGAGGCGCGCGACCTGAAAACATGTCGCTACTACAAGAAGATTTCCCTAGCCTCAAAGTGATAAAACTGGAGCAAAACTATCGTTCGACCCAACGTATTCTAAAAGCAGCCAATACGTTAATAGATCATAACCCCCATGAGTTCACTAAAGCGCTATGGAGTGAAATGTCTTATGGGGAACCGATTCGGATACTAAGGGCGACTAATGAAGAAACGGAAGCCGAGCGAGTCGCTACAGAAATTATTTCACAGCGCTTACAGCGAAGAGCAAAGTTTCAAGATTTTGCAGTGCTATACCGTAGCAATCACCAAGCGCGATTAATAGAACTCAAGTTACAGCACTACCAAGTGCCTTATCAAATGAGTGGCGGCACGTCCTTTTTTGCACGGACCGAAATTAAAGACGTGATGGCCTATTTACGGCTCATCGTAAACCCTGCAGATAATAATGCACTGCTACGCACGATCAACACGCCACGGCGACAAATCGGCACGAATACGATTATCAGCCTCAGCCAATATGCCAATGAGCGAGATATCGGCTTATTTGATGCGATGGCCGAAGTGGGCCTAGCACAACACTTGTCGAGTAGTGCTTATAAACGTATCCAGCAATTTCATGGCTGGATTAGCCATATTATTGAGCAAACCGAAAGTGCCGAGCCTATCGCTGCACTACAAGAAATGCTGGAAGACATGGATTATCTAGGCTGGTTACATCAACACGCTAGCTCGCCTCAAGTGGCTGAGAAACGAATGGAGAACGTACAGTTTTTAATTCGCTCTATCAAAGATACTTTAGAGCGTGAAAACGAAGAAACACTTACCGAAACAAGCAGTTATACATTAAAAGAAGCCATTGCTAAATTAGTACTGATGGACTTATTGGAGCGACAAGAAGAGGAAGGCATGGAAGACAGAGTGCAACTCATGACTTTACATGCAGCAAAAGGCTTAGAGTTTCCTCACGTTTTTATGATCGGTGTAGAAGAAGATATTTTGCCTCACCGCAACAGTATCGAAGACGATAATATTGAAGAAGAGCGGCGCTTAGCTTATGTAGGTATTACGCGAGCCAAGCGTAGCCTAACCATTTCTCTCGCCGCTAGACGAAAGCAGTTTGGCGAAAGCAACCCTACCACACCCAGTCGCTTTATCGACGAATTACCGCAAGATGATCTTGAGAGAAGCGGATTTGGCCAAGAGGACCCCGCAGCCAACAAACAAAAAGGCGAGGATGCAATGAACAGTATTTTGGGAATGTTTGATTAGAATGTTGAGTGAAAAAAATAATGAGGTGAAAATAGTGAGATCAGAGTCAATTACCTAAACCCTTAGCCATGACTCGCAAGCCGATGGCTATAACAATTAACTCTGATCCCTTTATTTACTAATTTCTGAATGATTACTGAGACTTACTTACCATGTAATCTACAGTCACTTTAATTTCATCATCAGAACAATCCATGCACAAGCCTTTCGCTGGCATGCCGTTAAAGCCTTTGATTGCATGGGTGTATAAGGTATCAATACCTTGACCAATACGCGGTGTCCATCCAGCTACATCACCCAATTTAGGCGCGCCTGCTGCACCAGAACCATGACACGCAATACATGACTTACCGTAGATGTCTTCTCCACTACGAGGACCGCTAGCAACGACAACAGGGGCCGCTGCACATGAATCTCCAGCCATACAAAGATCACCTACTGGTGATAATCGGGCACTTACCTCATCTTTAACTGCAGCAAACACCATGGCCGACGTAAAAACAGCAATAGCACACAAACCAAACTTAACGATTTTAAAACCTTTTTTACTTGAAAACACAGCAACTTCCCCTTGTTTAACCATCATCTTATAATAAATGATTGTTTATTGAATAACAGAAAATACATCACATTAGACATCAGTATTTAATAAGAAGATTATAGCGCGTTATGCGCCTCACGTTAAATATTACGTGAAAAGCCTTTTATCAGACCAATAAGCTCTCATTTTGAATCGACTTACTGCGACCAATCGCACAATAATCAATGGCAAGAGTGTTACTTTCATGTCGTATGCAAATAACACTACTGCATAATATGTTAGCGATTCTATCACGAGACCAAACCGCAGCGACAATACGAATACCAGTCTCCACGGGTAATAATAGATTTTTACAGTGGTTTTGATTAGGATGTGACCTTAATTATTTTCTGCTCATTACTAGGTGCTTTACATGTCCCGCCAGCCATCAGGTCGTCAGTTTCCCGCTAGTCGTTTACGCCGCAATCGCTTTACCGACTTTTCTCGCCGCCTTGTGCGTGAAACGATACTCACGTGTGATGACTTGATCTACCCTATGTTTATTGTCGAAGGACATAAACAACGAATAGAAATCAATGCCATGCCCGGCGTTTATCGATTTTCGGTAGATACTTTATTGGAAGAAGCTGAAACGCTGGTTGAACTGGGCATTCCAGCCATTGCCTTGTTCCCCAATGTCGAAGCCTCCGTTCGCAGCTTAGACGGCAAAGAAGCCTTTAACCCTGATAGCTTAGTATGTCGAGCGGTTCGCGAACTGAAAAAGCGCTTCCCTGAACTAGGTGTTATCACCGATGCAGCACTCGACCCATACACCACGCACGGCCAAGATGGCATTATTGATGAGCATGGGTATGTGCTTAACGATATCACTGTTAGCGCCTTAGAAAAGCAAGCACTCGCTTGCGCCGAAGCAGGAGCAGATGTGATTGCGCCATCCGACATGATGGATGGTCGTGTCGCCGCCATACGGTCAGCATTAGACGGGCTGGACTTCATCAACACACAAATATTAGCCTACGCGGCTAAATATGCCTCGGCTTATTATGGGCCATTCCGCGATGCGGTTGGTTCAACCAACGCTTTAGGTAAGGGCAATAAAATGACTTACCAGATGGACCCAGCCAATAGTAACGAAGCATTACACGAAGTCGCTCTCGATATTAGTGAAGGCGCAGACATGGTCATGGTAAAACCTGCCATGGCCTATTTAGATATTATCCATCGCGTAAAAAATGAATTTCAAATGCCCACCTTCGCCTACCAAGTGAGCGGCGAATACACCATGCATAAACTCGCCATCGAACATGGACACTTGCAAGAATCGGTAATAGAAGAGTCACTACTGTCCATCAAACGTGCAGGTGCAGATGCGATATTGACGTATTTTGCTAAAGATGTGGCGAAACGGTTGAAATTACAAAAATAAAACAACCGAACTCAGAAACTGTTTCTTAAAAATCAGCCCTGCATTCGGCTTATTTTAATCAACACATTAAACCAATTTCCACTGCAAAGTTTTACCGCCAAAGAATGGGACTATTGGGTTGCCATTGGGCAGGATGATTTCATCAGGTACTTGCCATTCTTGTTTTTGCAGGGTGATGGTATCGGTGTTGCGCGGTAGGCCGTAGAAGTCTGGGCCGTGGTGACTGGCGAAGCCTTCTAGTTTATCTAATGCGCCGAGTTCGTCGAATACTTGTGCGTATAACTCGATTGCACTCCATGCGCTGTAGCAACCGGCACAGCCACAAGCGGATTCTTTACGGTGTTTTTCGTGGGGGGCTGAGTCGGTGCCTAGAAAGAACTTACTGTTACCGCTTGCGACCATATCCCGCAGCGCTTGTTGATGGGTGTTGCGCTTGAGTACGGGTAGGCAGTAGTTATGGGGATGTACGCCGCCTACCAGTAAGTCATTACGGTTGAGTAACAAATGCTGGGGTGTAATGGTGGCAGCTACGTTGTCGGAAGCATCCCGTACAAACTCGGCGGCATCTTGTGTGGTGATGTGTTCAAAAACGATTTTTAGCTTAGGATAACTAGCGGTAATGATGGCTAAGTGGCGATCGATAAAGGCTTTTTCGCGATCGAAGATATCAATATCGTGGTCGGTCACTTCGCCATGAATCAGTAATAGCATGCCTTCTTCGGACATGACTTCAAAAATCGGCGCTAGCTGATCTAAAGCACTGACGGCTGCATCGGAATTGGTGGTGGCGCCAGCCGGATACAGTTTTGCGGCGGGGATGCCTGCTCGTTTTGCCTCACGAATCATTTCTGGCGTGGTCGAGTTAGTGAGGAATAAGGTCATTAACGGTTCAAAATCGAGCTTGTCTGCTGGGCGAGCTGCCAGAATGCGTTGTTTGTATTCATTCGCCATCGCGGCCGTGGTGACTGGCGGTACTAGATTGGGCATAACAATCGCTCGACGAAAGCAGCGGGCGGTAGCGGCGACGGTTTCTTGCAAGATATCACCATCACGAAAGTGTAGATGCCAGTCATCCGGTGTTTGAATGGTTAATGCGGTCATAAGTGATCTCTTTTGAATATGTGTGTTAAATAAATAGCGTTGATGGATTGAGCTTAACGCTCGCTGTCTTAAACGTTATTCTTGAAAATTAGCCGGTAATTGTATCAGCTTACCTTGATCGGAGTCGGTGAGCAGATAGAGTGTATCACCCTGAATGCGTACATCTCGAATACGGCCAAACCGCTTCGAAAAGTAGCGATTCTCTCTGAAATGCTGAATTAAACTGGCAGTTTCATCTTTTTTAGCCGATTGCTGGGAATCAATATTCAGTGGTGTCAGTACAGTAAGCAGCTGAAATTTAAGGGAGCCGACTAGCCATTGGTCATTATAAAAAGCTAGGCCCGATGGCGCTATAGAAGGATCCCACATATATTGCGGCTGTTCCATACCGGCTTTGTGTGTGCCTTCACCTATTTTGGTCGCAATGCCGTAATTCACACCGTAAGTGATGACTGGCCAGCCATAGTTAACCGAATGAACAGAATTCCCCGCGTCGATACGGTTCAACTCATCCCCACCTTGAGGGCCGTGCTCATGTAACCAGACGGTGTTGGTTTGAGGATGTACTGCTAAGCCTTGAATATTGCGATGCCCGTAGGTGAAAATCTCTGGGCGCGCGTAGGTCACTTTGGTGCTGGTAGCGATATTGGCGCCACCAACAAAAGGATTATCTTCTGGAATACGGCCATCATCATAAAGCCGAATAAGGCTGCCGTGATGGCTATCTAGCTGCTGCGCCAAGGACTTTACGCCACGATCACCTAAGCTGATGTACAAGTAAGGCTGCGGTTGATCAGGAATGGTATGCAGCAACAAGCGGCCACCAAAATGTCGGCCACCTTTGGTTTTAGGTAGCGCTACAAAAAGGGGCTCTACATCGCTTAAGCGATTATTGATTAATTTACCGCGAATGACTTCGGTGCTGTAGCCTTTGACTGCGCTACCCGCGGTGAAGCTAAGATATACCCAGTGGTTTTCTGAGAACTGTGGATGTAATACCACATCCAATAAGCCACCTTGCCCGATAACGGCTATTGGCGGTAAGCCTTGTATCGGTGACGATATTTCGCCTGCTGGCGTCACTCGGCGTAATTGGCCGGTTCTTTCTGTGACTAAAAAATCACCATTGGGTAAAAACGCCAAAGACCAAGGGCGCTCTAATTGATCGGTAATAATTATTGGAGCGGGAGTAACGGGGGGCTTGGCTGCCTGAATGAGCGAATGAGTCGTAGACAGAGATATGGAGGGTTTCGTTGCGTGAACACTAACAGACGATATGAGAGAAACACTGAAGAACAAAATACCTGCAAATACTACGTTAGCTCTGAGAGAAAAGGGGGTTGATCGCATTGTTGACTCACCCTCATTTACGAACTTCAGATTCACTCTAACTGATACAGTCTGTTCTTTTACTTAATGAAGCCGC
>Ga0233426_10003866_pt1 | contig 11541 bp, 14 predicted proteins | sample SI_118_April2016_6_FD_179875 | JGI IMG/M metagenome (GOLD analysis project Ga0233426, IMG submission 179875) | Seawater microbial communities from Saanich Inlet, British Columbia, Canada - SI_118_April2016_10_MG | ecosystem: Environmental > Aquatic > Marine > Inlet | place: Canada: British... | reverse complement strand
ATATTCTCTGCATAAAGCGAATAAGTAGAGTAGTACGGAAAGTGGTTAATATTTATCAAAAAACCAATTAATTACTGGGGAGTAGAAAAGTATGTCTTTTAATCAAATTTTTCTACAGCCTCGTTATAAGACAAAAGGAAAAACATGATAACCATTGAAAAAGATACAAAAGCAGAAGAAATATTTATTCATGCTGACCCAGAAGAACTGAGAGGATTTGCAAAAAAGCTATGGCAAATATCAGAAAAAGCTGAGGCTAACGGTAAGCATAAAGAGCAGTTCACCACAAAATTAGATTCCGATATTGAACTGTCTACTAAGACTCTTGTAGGTAATGGTAGGCATGCTATTGTTAAAAAATTAACGATTTCTAGTAGTGTTAAGTAATCATTAGGGGTAAAGCCCTATACAATATTTTTCGATAAATAGCGTCAGATACAAATTATTATCACATTGAGTAACATGCAGAAAAAAGTAGTATCTGACTCTACTTATTTGAAACGTTATTTATTATGGAGAATCAAATGAATCGTAAGCATATTACAAGCGGCTCTGAATTCGAGTCGGCAATTGGTTACTCTCGTGCTGTTGTTGATGGAGACTATGTCTTTGTTTCTGGAACCACCGGTTATAACTACGAAACAATGTCAATTTCTAATGACCCTGTTGAGCAGGCTGAGCAGTGTTTTAAAAATATTGAAGAGGCACTCACTCAAGCAGGTAGCAGTATCGACAATATTGTGAGAGTGCATTACATCTATCCAAATAAATTAGACTTTGAGCCTTGTTGGCCTGTGTTTAAAAAATATCTAGCCAACGCCAAGCCTGCCGCAACAATGTTTATTGCTGGCCTATTAGATGAGGCGATGAAATTGGAAATAGAAGTGACGGCAAGGCTAAATGCATAATGTAGCCAACAACCAAAAGGGGCAGGCTCGATTGAAGCACAATAGCGACCGTTTTTAGCAATACGTTTAGCCGCGATCTTCGCTGTTTAATTTCTTAACCCCCCACCGGTCAAAAACGCCCACTACCAACAAACCTGCAACAGCCCCCGCCAAATGTGATTCTGGATAGGCATGCCAGTGAGTATTCACAAATACCGTTTCTTGGGTGATTAGGTCGGCAATTAACTTTATTGCAATGAGCAGTAAGGGCATCACGCCTATTATATTTTATATTTTTATGATGTTTCGCATGGAGATAAGCCGCCGCGATTAATGGCGAAAAAATTAAGAAGGACACCCACCCCAAGGGGGTGCCAAGGAATGACAATCAATTTCGATGGCAGTGAAAAATATATATTGCTAGTTTGATGTAAATTAATTGATTTTTTAAGTTTAGCGCATCAATTATTGAAAGTTACATATTGCAGGCGTAACGAATTCTAGATAAAGAATCCATTTATTAAAATTGCGGTGTGGGGAGGGTTAAGCGGTATTACGTTTTCTTCTTTGGTAGTAAAACTTACGGTAATAAATTACTTCGAATTGCTGAGTGTTCTCAACCCATTCATCAGTGTCGATACCAAGACGTTGAAGAATGGGTGAGAAGTGGTTAGGTATAGCGCCTCTTTTGTCATTACGTTGGACTCTACCCGTAGTATCTACTAAAGCAAGGTAGTCGTTATGGCTGAATAATACGCCTTCTTGTTTGTCGTGCTTTATATTTCCTTCAAAGGATAAGAGCGTTTTAATGTGAAAACGCTGTAGGTAGTATGGATTAATATCAGGATTAGTCTTTAGCGCTTGTTCAATACTAAAGGCCGGTTTAATTCGTTCTTTTATACTGGTATGTGCCGAGTCTTCTGGTGTTTTCGCTATGGTCGCTCGAATAGGATTTAAATCTACATAGGCCATGGCGGTTAACAGGGCTTCCTCGGTGAGCAGTGGTTGTGACTTGTAACGCCCCTCCCAGAAACGACCGGTACAGTTATCCTCTAGGTTCGCTTGCCGTGCGATGACTTGGTTAAGCTGTTGCATAAATTCGCTAATACTCGTCAAGCGGATACGCCACTCTTCTACGATTTTGATTAGCACGTTCATTTCTGCTTTTCCTATTAAGTCACCTTTTTGATGCTTCTGAATTAAGAACGGACCTTTGTACAGACACAGCCAGCGTTGAATGACTTCATCAAAGCTCCAGGTTTTAGCATGCTCGGGATAGATCTTTAGTACGATGTGGTAGTGGTTATTCATTACCGCGTAGCTACAAATGTCGATTGAGAATACCGTGGAAAGTAGTCGAATGCGGTCTTCGATCCATTGACGGCGATGTTCAAAGCATTGACCTGTACGATCATCTTTTCCGCACAGAAAAGCGCGTCGAACGCAACGCGACATGACGTGATAATAAGGAGTGTCTGAAAGTGATATTTGCTGGGCGCGGGATGTTGTCATAAGAAGCTCCGTTTCTTTATGTGTATGCAATTCGCACTCTATCGGCAGGAGGCTATGGTGTCAATATTGAGTGGGTGTCTTCGCATTTTGTTTTCTTTGGCATTTGGGTGGTTATTTTATCTTTTTTTGAAGCGTAGTAAGTATTTATGATTTTTTGAGTTCAAAAACAAATTCCGTCATAGAATACATGAAATCTTCGCTGTCAAAAATGGTGAACTCTTTATTTTCAGAAGAAACAAACATTTTGCTCCAGCTGCTTAATAAATCGTCGTCTTGAGTGTAATGTTTAATGACCTTGGATATGAGGGTTGCGTTTTGTTGTATATAATGCATTTCGTCTTCATTGGTAGGTTTTATTGATGTGAATGATTGCGGGTATGTGTTTATACTAATATTGTTTAGTGAGTTAAATATAGAAGGTAGTTTTCTTGCGAACAATGGATCATAGTGATTGATTGTTATATTATCCTTTGTTGCTTTCATCAATAGGGTCAGGCTCGATAGGAATACAATAGCGACCGCTTTTAGCAATACTTTTAGCCGTGATCCTCGTAGTTTAATTTATGATGAGTAGGATCAGGTTCAACTTGTTGCTCGCTGCGTTCAAACACTAGTACAAAACAATCAACTTCGTCTCGGCAGATTAGCCGAACGTTATAAGTTAAAAGGAAAAACATGATAACCATTGAAAAAGATACAAAAGCAGAAGAAATATTTATTCATGCTGACCCAGAAGAGTTGAGAGGATTTGCAAAAAAGCTATGGAAAATATCAGAAAAAGCGGAGGCTAACGGTAAGCACAAAGAACAGTTCACCACAAAATTAGATTCCGATATTGAGCTGTCTACTAAGACTCTTGTAGGTGATGGTAAGCATGCTATTGTTAAAAAATTAACGATTTCTAGTAGTGTTAAGTAATAGCTCATAATAGGTATAAAACCGCTATGATTTTTCTATTGGAACTTGATTGAAGGTGAAGTCTTCTTTAAAACGTTCAATCTGATGCATTTTTTTATGTAGTACTGTCACAATACCTACTTGCCCTGTACTGAGTGTCTTCCAATAAATAATATGGTGCTCATAGCGAGAGAAAAATCCATCGACACCAAATTCCGCAGGTATAGGGCGGGAGAACGTAGTTTGTGCTGCAATGTTATCAAATTGCTCAAATAGCCCGCGAATATAGTGTTCTGCTTGTTGTTTATCCCATTGGCTCAGGGTATAGCGGTAAATATCGTCAAGGCGAAGCCCTGTCGCTTGTTGAATAAGATAAGGTTTCATTATTATTGCGGCTGATTGCGAGAAATAATGTCGTCGGCAGAGAGTTCGATGTAACTACTTTCTGGCGCAGAGAACGCATGCTGTAATTCGGCTTGTAAGGTATTAAATGCTTTTTGATCCGTTTGAGCTTTGTCTTTGCGGATTAGGTCAAGTATCAATCTTCCATCGTCAAAGCTGTACCCTAGCAAGGTGAGTTGCTTATTCATCTTGAATTTGTATACGCGTAAAAAAGCTAGGTTCCCTTTCTTTTTCTCGCCTAGCGTGGGGTTTTCTATTAAGACTTTAACGGCATTATCCAGTTCTTTTTTTTGGTTTGGCTTTAGCTTTTTGACGGCCTTTCTAAAAGTGGGTGTTTGTAAAACTATCTCTGCTTTAGTCAAAACTATAGCTCTCCAGCTTGCCTGCCTTGCGCTCGGCTTCGGCAATAATGGCCTGTTTTACAAATTCGTAAGGTAGGTCTGGGTTATCTTCCATTATTTCGCCAATTTTTGCCCAGTGTTCAATTTGCTTAGGTGGCGTTCGGTTAAGTGCTTTAGCCATGATGGTGGCTTTTTCAATTAAGCTTTGGTCTAGTCGTATGCTATTAGTGGCCATTTGTACTTCCTCGCAGGTATATAGGCTTAAAGTGTAGCAACATGCCACAAATGAGGCAAGTTGTTGCATTGAGTGGCTGTCATAGACCAAAAGGGTTGGTCTTGATTGAGATGCAATAGCGTCTATGTGGGGCAAAGCAGGGGTGTGACCGTTTTTTGCTCAAGGGTAGAGGTGGCAGGGTAGTTGCGTTCGCGCAAAACCTTTCCGGTCATGCTGTTTAGCTACCATTCAAAGAAGGCGATCAAAAAAACAACGGGCATAAAAAAGCCTCGCCCTGTAAAGGCGAGGCTTTGTATTTGGTGCACCCGGAGAGATTCGAACTCCCGACCAAGTGGTTCGAAGCCACCTACTCTATCCAGCTGAGCTACGGGTGCGTATTGCTGTTTCACTGACGGTAAGATACACCGTTTGTGTGGGGGAAGCCATTTAACCCTAATACGCCTAGTGATATCAATAGCAATTTAACAATCGGGCTTGTTTTTTGCGGGCTTCGCCCATAAATATGTGCCTCAGAGGTTTTATAGATGGGTTGATATCTCAAGCCTTATTTGTGGTTATTGCTTGTAGCCATTGTTTATGGTCATCGTTTATAGCTATTGTTGTTTATGGCTATCGCGTATAGTCATCACCTATCATTGTATATTGAGAATATTATGTCAGAGTCTGTTACATCCATTTTTAAAGTTATTTTTTACAATGAAGGCGAGGTCTTTGAGATCTATGCGCGTAATATTTATCAAAGTGATATGTATGGCTTTATTGAGCTAGAAGAGTTCTTGTTTGGTGAGCGTACGCAAGTGATTGTTGATCCGGGCGAAGAGAAGTTGAAAAGCGAATTCAATGGCGTTAAGCGTTCTTATATTCCTATGCAGTCGATTATTCGTATTGATGAAGTAGAAAAAGAAGGGCAGGTGAAAGTGTCGGATATTAAAGGTTCGGGTAATGTGACTCCGTTCCCAGCGCGTAGCAGTCATACGGGTAAGCCCATTAATAGTGACTCTTAATGGTGATGTCTTCGGTCTCGTCTATTTATCATCGCCAAATAGGTGATAAGCATGCTCCTCCGCTTATTTGTATTCATGGTCTTTTTGGTTCTTTAGATAACTTAGGGCTGATTGCTCGGAAGCTCTCCGGTAGTTACTGTATTTATTCTCTCGATTTACCTAATCATGGCCGTTCGGCACATACCGACAGTGCTAGCCTGCCTGTTTTGGCGGAATCTGTTGTGGCATGGATGGGGGAGAATGATATTGAAAGTGCGCATTTTTTAGGGCATTCCTTAGGTGGAAAGGTGGCTATGGAAATTGCTCTGCGATACCCTAAAAAAGTGAATAGGCTTATTGTGGCGGATATTGCACCCGTGGCGTACACCGCTCGCCATAACGATGTATTTGACGCTTTTCGTGCAGTGGATTTACATGCAATTGCTAGTCGTGTTGATGCCGATAAAATGATGCAGCCGCACGTACACGAATTGTCTACCCGTAGTTTTTTGTTGAAAAATCTTGAAAAAAATAGCGATGGTGCATGGTATTGGCGAGCCAATATTGACGGGCTTATTGGTGCTTACGAGCAACTGATCGCTGCGAATACTCAAGAGTCACCTGCTTTCACTGGTGATGTGTTATTTATTAAGGGTGAGTTGTCACCCTATATTTTGTCTGAACATAAGCAAGAAATTGTAAGCCTTTTTCCTCATGCTGGCGTAAAAGTCATTAGCGGTACGCAACATTGGTTGCATGCAGAAAAACCCGATATCTTTGTGGGTATCGTAAAACGTTTTTTAGATTAACAGTAATCCATCATCACAGGGCGTGGGTGGTTATTTGATACGGAGCAAAAATGAATATTCTTATAACGGGTGGCACTGGCTTTATTGGCCGTCACTTAGTGAATGCGCTGCTGGCTAAGCAGCATAATCTCGTCTTATTTTGTCGCAATATCGACAAGGCACGTGCACTGTTCGGTGATCGTGTTCAGTATGTTTATTATTTCCGTGATGTGACTCATCCTATTGATGCCGTGGTGAATTTAGCGGGCGAGCCGATTATGGATAAGCGCTGGACGCGAAAACGTAAATCGCAGCTACGTGCGAGTCGAATTGGCTTAACTCAACATCTAAATAAGTGGATTTCAAAAACCGATGTCGTGCCCAAGGTGATGATTAGTGGTTCGGCTATTGGTTATTATGGTAACCATCCTGAAGATACCTTGTTAGATGAAGGAGGGAGTGTGCGCAGTTGTTTTCCAAGCCGCTTGTGTAACGAATGGGAATTTGAGGCGCTAAAAGCACGTTCGTTAGGCGTACGCGTTTGCCTGTTACGAACTGGCGTTGTGTTGGATGGTAAAGCAGGTGCGTTACAAAAAATGCTAACGCCATTTCGTTTAGGTTTGGGTGGGAATGTGGCTTCTGGTAAGCAATGGTTCTCGTGGATTCATATCGAGGATATGGTAAATGCCATACTCTTCTTAATTGAGCAGCCAGATATAGAGGGAGCGGTTAATGCGACAGCTCCAGAGTCCGTTCAATATAATACGTTCACTAAAATGTTAGCGGAAAAATTGTCTCGTCCGCATCTTTTCCCTATGCCGGGTTTTATCTTAAAGTTACTTTTTGGTGAGGCATCGCAATTACTTATGGAAGGGCAGCGAGTGGTGCCTAGAGTGTTAACAAAGTCGGGCTTTACGTTTCGTTACGGTACATTGTATAAGGCCTTAGATAAGGCCTTAGAATAAGTCGCTAGAATAATCTTAGAAAATATAACGTCCTACATGAGTAGGGTGTTATTGCGATCGCCGCGGGAAAATATAGCGACTAGCGAAAAACGGATAAATCCGGTGCTGGTGGTTAAAAAATCTCTTACCCAATATTGAATTTTATCTATATCCACATTGCTGTCTTTTATCGCGCCGTTCATCACTTGGCTAAAATCGCTCACAATTTTATGTGGTGACTCTTTTTGTTTTGAGTCGTCGGTGACGATAATCGTTAACGACGATTCGGCGTCATTCCACTCCACTAAAAAATACAATGAATCATCTTGGATGTTTTCATGTAGACAATCTATTGCTCGCTCGATTGATCCATCAACCACTTCTTTGATAGCCGCTTCGTTTGGTTCGTTGCATGTAGCTTGATGAAGGTAGCGTGGGGAGTCGGTATTATTAACGTTCCATTCTAAAGGCATGATTTTCTCGCGATTTTTCATCACTTACAGTAAGGGCGATGGATGGACAGGTATAAAAAGGGCGACGGTTTGTCGCCCCTTATTTGTGCTTAGTTAATAGATTATTTTTGTTACTTTTTTACGCTAAGGCCTTTTTCACCGAGGCTAATTTGACGCAGTTCACAAAAATTTTCATGGCTTGATCAATATCACTTAAGCTTGGCATTGATGGAGCAATACGAATGTTGTTGTTGTGGGGATCGTTACCGTAAGGAAAGGTAGCGCCTGCTGGTGTTAATTTAACGCCCGCTTCGCCCGCCAGTTTTACCACGGTTTTTGCTAGCGTTGGTTGGGTGTTAAACGAGATGAAATAACCGCCTTCGGCACTTTCCCACTCGCCTAAGTCGTTATCAGCAAAGTGTGCATTCAAATGATTCAGCACGCATTCAAAACGTGGCTTTAATAGCGCCGCATGTTTTTCCATGTGGTTCAGTAGCGCGTCGTGATTAGGTAATATACGCATATGACGTAGTTGATTTACCTTGTCGGGACCAATACTAAGAATGCCGAGTACATCAAGAAAGTGTTTAATGTTGCTTTCTGATCCACCAATAAAGGCAACACCCGAACCTGCGTGGGTGATTTTAGAGGTAGATGCGAACTGCAGTACCGAGTCTTCGGTGCCGTGTTGGCGGCATAAGTCCATAATGTTGGCGATAGCTTTATAGCCATTTAAGTCGTGCGCTGCGTATGCGTTATCCCAAAACACACAAAAGTTATTACTGGCGATTAAGCCGAGTTTGGCAATGCGTTCTACGGTGTCGTCGCTATATACGGTGCCAGTAGGATTAGAGTATTTAGGTACACACCACATTCCTTTGATACTGCTGTCGCTTTTGATGAGGTCTTCGACGATATCCATGTCTGGGCCAGTATCGGTCATGGGCACGTTTATCATGTTAATGCCGAACTGTTCACACACGCTAAAGTGGCGGTCGTAGCCCGGTACGGGACAAATAAACTTAATGTCGTTGTTGGTGTTTTTCCATGCGGTTTCTGCAGCGGTGGCTGCACCTTTTTGACCTAAGCCAAACTCTTTGGCAATTAGCATGGCGTAAAACATCAGCGTTAAGCTACTGTTACCTTGAGCGAGTACTTCGCTTATTTTCATGCCTAAAATGTCAGCACCTAGTTGACGAGCTTCGGTTAACCCTTCTAAACCACCATAGTTACGTGTATCGGTGCCGTCAGCTGCTTTATAGTTACCGTCTAATATGCCATCAAGGTTGTCGGCTAATGTGAGCTGGTCGCTAGAAGGTTTACCTCGTGTGAGATCTAGCTTAATCTGTTGCTGACAAAAAGCCTGATGTTCGTTAGATAGTTCCGCTTCAAGTTGGCGAAGTTCTTCGGTAGATGCTTGTTGAAGGTTCAAGACGAGTCCTCAGTGATGGGTGGCAGGTTGGGTAAGTGTTATAGTCACGTTACCTAGCTTAGGCATATTGAGTGTAGCCGCATATTGTCAAATATAGCTACCTTTGTGACGGATAAATGATCAGGCGATATTATAGATCTTTTTGTGAAAAAATATCACGACTTTCTCTATTCCTGTGGCGATGTTTTAATCATTGTGTGATTAACATTTCGCCAGTTCTCCCTGTTTCTATCTGTTTTATGCGCGTTTAGTTAACTTTTCTAACAGTTTTCTAATAAAAAGTGCCGTTAATTAGGGGCTGTGTACTGTAAACTAAGAGTGAACTTTTCAAATGTGTGGCTCTAATATAAAAGCCTTCGGTTTGTACTTTTTAATGGGCTTGTCATATGTTTGCGCTATGCTATTTTTAGATAGTTAATTATTAAGCGGCTTATCCATACAAATTATTTACACTATTCATTTAGGTTATTCATTTACATTATTGATCGAGATCTATTATGCAAAGACGTACAAAAATAGTTGCCACCTTAGGTCCAGCAACAGATAAAGACAATATTCTTGAAGATATTATTGTTGCTGGTGTGAATGTAGTGAGAATGAACTTTTCTCATGGCGCACCAGAAGACCACGAAAAACGAGCAAAACTTGTTCGTGAATTAGCTGCCAAGCATAATCTGCAGGTGGCAGTATTAGGTGACTTGCAAGGTCCTAAAATTCGTATTTCTCGTTTTGCAAATGGATCAATTGAGCTAGCCGTAGGCGATAAATTTATCTTAGATGCGAGTTTAGGAAAAGAAGACGGTAATCAGCAAATGGTTGGTATCGACTATAAAAGCCTGCCTGATGATTGCAAAGCTGGCGATACTTTATTACTTGATGATGGGCGAATGGTACTGATTATCGAATCGATTGATGGCGATAAAATATATTGCCGTGCAGAAGTCGCGGGCGTTTTATCGAATAATAAAGGTATTAACCTGCAAGGCGGCGGTTTATCCGCTCCCGCGTTGACCGAAAAAGATATGGATGATATCCAGCTAGCGGCCAAGATTGATGTCGATTATTTAGCGGTATCTTTTCCTCGATGTGCCGATGATATTTTACAAGCTCGACGCTTACTAGCCGATGCCGGTGGTAACGCGGGTATCGTTGCTAAAATCGAGCGTGCAGAAGTGGTTGCCAATAATGAAAACTTAGATGCCGTGATTCGGGCGTCAGACGCAGTGATGGTCGCGCGTGGTGATTTGGGTGTCGAGATTGGCGATGCTGAATTGGTAGTGGTACAAAAACGTATTATCTCACGCGCTCGGATGTTAAATAAATGCGTTATTACAGCGACACAAATGATGGAGTCGATGATTAATAGCCCACTGCCTACACGTGCAGAAGTGTTTGATGTGGCAAACGCGGTCATTGATGGAACCGATGCGGTGATGTTATCGGGGGAGACTGCAGCAGGTAATTTCCCAGTCGAGACTGTAAAAGCAATGATACGTGCTATTGGTGGAGCCGAAATCGACCCAAGTGTACGCCATTCCACCCATCGTATTGATAAGCAATTTCATGCTATTGACGAATCTATCGGTTTGGCCGCAATGTATACCGCTAATCACTTGGAAGGTGTTAAAGCCATTATTGCTTTTACTGAAACCGGATCAACGACGCTGTTGATGTCGCGGATTAATTCCTACCTGCCTATTTATGCGTTCTCGCGTGTGCCAAAAACTCAGGCACGGGTATCGTTGTTTTTAGGTGTGGAGTCTATTCCTTTTGAGAGTCATGACTTAACGTCTAATGCGACGAACTTGCGCGCAATAGAAGAGCTAAAACAGCGTGGAGTTGTAGTCGATGGTGATTTAGTTATTGTGACTAAAGGCGATCACGACAACTTGCAAGGCGGGACTAATGGTCTAAAAGTATTGCGTGTGGGCGATGCTTAGCGGTTAGATTTTTTGTCTTCAACATAAATATTTGCACGTTAAAAAAGGTAATGTCATGCGACTTTACCTTTTTTTATTAGTAAGTGGTATTTATCACTTTTGAAAAACATTGAGACGAGTTGAGAGAAATATGGGAATTGTTGTGAGTGTCATTATGTTACTAGGCTTATGCTTTTTGCTGCCTATCCCACTTATTAACGCACGTTTATTAGCTGGTGCGCCTTCTTCGGCGAATATTATTAGTGGTTTGTTATTGTTAGGCGGCTTATGGAATAGTATTTGGTTTGGCTTACAAAATCTCACCGCTTTTTGGGAGTTAGCGGCGCTAGTATCGGGTGTTTTTATGGTGCTTGTCGCGCTACTTATATTTGTGTCTCATGGCAGCGGTCGGTTACAGGAAGTGGTTTGGCTGCAAAAAGTGTATACGCTAATACAGCCAATGACATCATTATGGTTGATGTGTTTGTCTGTATGCTTTTTACTTTATGCTGTTACCCTGGTGCAGTTAAATTTGGGCATGCCCATATTACAATAATAGTTTAGCGTGTTACATCAGATAGAAGAAATGAAGACATTGTGGCCGGAAGCAGGTTTAAGGAAGCTCTGAATAAGTCTGAGTGAAATTTTCGGTGAGATAAAATGAGTGTATTTGAGGCGAATATTGAAGGTAATAGCGAGCTATTGGCGAAATATTCAACGAAAAATACGCTTATTTTAGCCAGCGAAAA
>Ga0233426_10003860_pt1 | contig 11548 bp, 10 predicted proteins | sample SI_118_April2016_6_FD_179875 | JGI IMG/M metagenome (GOLD analysis project Ga0233426, IMG submission 179875) | Seawater microbial communities from Saanich Inlet, British Columbia, Canada - SI_118_April2016_10_MG | ecosystem: Environmental > Aquatic > Marine > Inlet | place: Canada: British... | reverse complement strand
CGGCAGATACGAGCAGATCGCCACGTTTGGTTTGCCGATCATGGCGTTCACCCTTGCGACGGCGTGGAGCGGCAACGGGTTCATCGCCGCCTTCGTGGCAGGCCTTGCGTTCGGCAGCGGAGGCTTTGCTCGAAACCGCACCAATGACGACATGGAAGGCCCAGAAGACGCCGAACACCTCGCTGAGTTCACCGAGGACGCCGCCGAGCTCCTCGGGGCCGTCACGTTCTTCGTGTTTGGCAATCTCTTTGTCGGCGACGCACTCGGTGACTTCGGTCCGTCGGTGTTCCTCGCGGCGATCGCCAGCCTCACCGTGGTTCGAATCGTGCCGGTCTTCATTGCGCTGTTTCGCTCAGGTTGCGACCCCATGGCGAAGTTGTTCATCGGCTGGTTCGGGCCGCGCGGACTCGCTTCAATCGTCTTCGCCATCTTGTTGCTGGAAGAACTCGAGGAGCGCTCGGAACAAGCCGACCAGCTCGTGGGCGTCATCTCCCTCACCGTCACGTTCTCGGTCGTCTTGCACGGAGCGACCGCTGCCCTGGGCGCGCGGCGCTACGCAGCGCATGCGAGCAGGGCCCGCGCCGCTGCTGTGAACGGCGAGGCCGATGCCGCCATGGACGCCGAGATGGAAGCGATGTTGCCGCGCACCCGCTGGTCGCTCGGTCGCCGTCAGGCGTAGATCGTCGCAGCGTCCGGCTCGACGATGATCTCGACCCGTCTCGCTGACGCCGCCCGAGCGCCGTCAATGCGGACCTGCATTGTCTGATCAAACTCCCACGTTCGCTCACGAAACGACCGAGTCTCGATCTGAGGGTGAGGAACATGCTGATTTCCTGGAAGACGTCGCCGGGCTTCCCAACGCTGTCTCAGTCCGAAGTCAGTATCCCAAGCACAACTCTCAGCGCGGCCGTCGTTTGGATGGCCACGCGCAACCACGTGCCAGTCGCCGACGAATTCGGCGTTCATGATCATCACCACCGGTCCGCGCCACCACCCACCTCTGGCCGCAGGCCATTGGATCAGTACGTGCGCACAGGCGTGTTGGGGTTCGCCATCGTCGAGCGTGACGCGCAGCAGATCGATCGGCAGTTTGAGGACCTGCTCTCGACCAACGGGGTCGCGACCGCCGACGGTTCGGTGCAGGTCACCACCAGTCACCGCGACCGGATGACCGGAGCCGTCCCGGAGCGCAGTGGCGATTGCCGCATCATCGGCGAGATACCGAAGATTGTCAGGTCGGTCGACCGTGGTTCCCCACGGCTGACCCTTCTCGATGGTCATGCCGGTTCGGTTTGCGGCGCGGTCGGCGCAGCGCTGTCGGACACAACGCCGCGGAACGCAGCCTCGGCAGCTTGACCTGCAGCGCGCCGAGTCGCCCGCGACGGGGCAACAATCGCGAGCTGGCGAAGCAGGTCGATGAGCTGGCGGGTTGTTCGAACGAAGTCCCCACCGGTCAGCTCATCGGCGTCGACCACCTCGGCGAATCCTTCGCCTGCCACCCAGGCGTAGGCGATTGCGGCAAAGGTCGGGTCGGGGCCGCGGTGCTCATTGACACCCGCAGAACGTTCGTGCGCTGCCAGGTCCTCACTGATCGCAGCAATTCGCTGCCAGCGGCCGCGGATCTCGTCGTTACTGAACCACGGCCGCGGCGGCGGTTCAGAACTGCGATGTTCGTACACCAGCGTCGAGACAAGGGCAGCGAGATCCGCCGCGCCGAGACCGTCGAGTAGACCGGCCCGGACGACTTCAGCGACGAAAAGGTCAGACTCGTGGAAGATGCGCGCCAACATCTCGCCGTCAGGCGTCAGGTCCCAGTCAGCGACATCGGCGTATCCGTAGGCTTCGAGTACGCCGAGGATCCGATCGAAATCGCGTGCAAGTGTCTGTGTCTTGCCGTGGACGCGTCCCTCGATCTCCGCGACCTCCCGGGCGACGCGGGCAGCTTGTCCGGCAGCCTGCATCCGTTGCTTCAGGTCCGGGTCGCGGGCGACCGGATGCAAATCGGCATTGGCGGTGTCGCGACGCCCTCGACGATTCGAGGGGTTCTGTGGCTGGGCGAGGCTTGTCTTGCGAAGCCGATAGGCGAGCTCCTGGCGAAAGTCCTTGCGATTCGGAGCGAAATTCGGTGGCATCTTGACCGAACCGAGTACAGCGGGAGCCGCATCGAAGTCTTCGACGGTGGCTTGCAAGGAATCGCCGCCCTTGTTGACAACACGCAACCGGGCTCCATCCTTGCGACTCGCACTGGTCATCACCACGACGGGACCACGGTGCTTGCCCTTCATCAGATAGATGACCGTCCCAGGTGCCAGCCGTCTCAAGGCAGCTTCGATCTCTTCAACACGTTCATCACGACCGAATCGGCGCGCCTCCCGCTCGGCGTTGCGCAGCGTGCGATATTCCTCGATGTCGCCCAACGGACTCTTCGCCTCTGCTTGGAGTTCGGCCAGAGCGTGCCGGCGGCGCTCGAGCCGCGCCTGCATCTTCACAATGTCTCGATCGGCCTGGTACTGGGCAAACGAGAGATTGAGAAGATCGTGTGCTCGCTCGCTCTCGTACGTACGAATCAGATTGGCAGCCATGTTGTAGGTCGGCCGGAACGCTGATCGAAGGTGGAACTGCGAGCTGCCTGCAAGCTTGGCAACCTCATCGAATCGCACCCACGGCGACCAGAGCACCACAGCGCTCCCACGGTCATCGATGCCACGTCGCCCAGCCCTTCCCGTGAGCTGGGTGTACTCCCCCGGCGTGAGCTGTTCGTGGTGTTCACCGGTGAACTTGGTGAGCTTCTCGATCACAACGCTGCGTGCCGGCATGTTGATGCCAACAGCGAGAGTTTCGGTGGCGAATACCGCCTTGACGAGACCTTCGATAAAGCAGGCCTCGACAACCTCTTTCATCGGCGGAACCATTCCGGCGTGGTGCGCTGCAACTCCCGCTTCGAGCTGTCGAACAAACTGGTCGTAACCCAACACCGCAAGGTCAGCAGGATCGAGGGCGCCCAGTCGCTCGTCGATGATGACGCGGATCGCAGCTTGCTCGGCCTCGGTTGTCAGGCGTACCCCTGCGTCAACGCATGATTTCGCGGCTTCATCGCACTGATTGCGGCTGAAAATGAAGAAAATCGCCGGCAACATCTGGCGGTCATCGAGCAACTCCAGCGTCTCGACACGTCCAGGCGGGACCAACTTGCGACGGTGCGCTCCTTTGGCGTTGCCCGTGCGATTCGCCTCTTTGCGGCTCTGCCCGGCGCTCGCCCTGGGCGCGTGCCGAATCGCCGACTCGTCAAGCCGCACCGCGTCCCGGTTGACCGCTCCCCCAACGAATGTCGGGAGCAAATGCAGCCGGCCCTCGGTCCGGTCCTTCGCGAGGTATTGGTTGGCCAGTTCAACCGGGCGACGCAACTCGGTGATGGCTTCGGTCGCACCGCGTACGGTGCTGATCCACTCGGCGAGTTCAGCGACGTTGCTCACCGTCGCCGAGAGACACACCAATCGCACATGGTGCGGTAAGTGGATCATCACCTCTTCCCAAACCGGCCCCCGAAACGCGTCCTGAAGAAAGTGCACTTCATCCAACACGACGAGACCGAGATCGTCGAGCGTTCGTGACCGTCCATAGATCATGTTCCGCAGCACTTCGGTGGTCATGACGACAATCGGCGCGTCCCCGTTGATCGAGTTATCACCCGTCAGGAGACCAACCTTGTCTTCGCCGTGGAGAGCGATGAGGTCTCGATACTTCTGGTTCGACAGTGCCTTGACCGGCGCCGTGTAGAAGGCGCGTTTGCCATCACGGATGGTCGCATCGATGCCGTACTCGGCAACAACCGTCTTGCCGCTGCCGGTCGGTGCTGCAACGACGACGTGCTTGCCATCGTCAAGCGCGTCGAACGCCTCGCGCTGGAACCGGTCGATCGGGAACGAGTAGCGAGAAGTCAGCTCATCTCGATCAGCGCGCATGCGGTGGTCCTCAGGCTGCTTCGGGTCGCTTACGCAACACGAGGAACCCGACAAAGATCGCCACGAAGTACAGGAACAGCATCGGCAGCGCCAGCATCATCAAGGTGACCGGATCGCCCGACGGTGTGATCACCGCGGCGAGCACAAAAACTCCAATCGTGGCGTACCGCCAGCTTTTCAGCAGCGTCCGCGGGGTGACCACGTTGACCAATTGGAGAAAGACGAAAAGGACCGGAAGGAGAAAGCCAACTCCAAAGGCAAAGATCATCAGTCCGATCAAACTGATGTAGCTGCTGACCGTGAAGAGTTCTCCAACATCTTCGCCAGCCCAGCCGATGAGGAAGTCGAGGGCTCGGCCGACCGTGATGTAGGCAAGCGTGCCGCCGGCTGCAAACAACACGAGCGAGGACACGACGAACGGAATGGCGTACTTCTTTTCCTTGGCGTGCAGTGCCGGCACGACAAACCGCCAGATCTGCCACAGAATGACCGGCAGCGCCACAATGATGCCCCCGTACATTCCCACCCGAATCCGCGTGGAGAGCCCCTCCGTTGGGGAAGTGATGAACAGGTTCGGGTCGCAGAAGTCCTCGGCCTTGCTCGTGCACAGATCAACGTATGGCTGCTTGAGGAACTCGAGCACCTGATCGTAGAGCGCGATGATGACGACCATTCCGATCAGCACGGCCAGCGCCGAACGAATGATCCGGGTCCGGAGCTCACCGAGATGTTCTGTGAGGGTTTGCGTGTCTTCAGCTGGCTCCGCCACCTGTTCGTCCGCGGTCACGTCGTCTCCGGTGGCGGTGCATCGACAGGCTCATCGGTCGGTGCGGGCGGGGCGAAGGAGTCTGCAGCGCCGACAGGCGGCGCGGTCAGTGACGTCAACGGCGCCGACGCCGGGTCCGGCTGTACCTCGCCGTGCGGCACATGTTCCACCGGGCCACGGGCCATTGATGCAGCGATTTGGTTGATCTTCGTGCCGTTGACCGGCGTGATTTCGTCGACGCCGGCCGGGTCGGAGATGGCCAACGCTTCGTCACTCACCGGAATATCTGGAGTCGCTGCGAGCATCGCGGCGTCCGCCTCTGACCGCAGGCGCGCTTCGTTCTCGGAATCTTCGACCACGCGCGCCGGATCTGCGGCCTTCTTGACGAGGTCAGCGGTCTCGCGCATCTCGCGCATCGGCTCGTCGAGGGCGGACTTCAGTTCGCTCTGAAACCCGTTGCCCATCTTCTTGAGCTCGCCATAGGTTTGGCTGAACTTCCGAATGGCATCAGGCAGCTTTTCGGGACCGAGGACGACGAGGGCGAGGAGCAGGATGACGATGATCTCACTGCCCTGGAGATTGAACACGTCATCGAGTCTACGGGGCTGCCATCATCTGGGCAGTGCAACAGCGTCTCCCCTCCCGCCTTGACCCCCCGATCACCTTCGCGCACCGCGGCGCGCGGGCCCATGCACCGGACAACACGATCGAGGCATTTGCGTTGGCCCTGCGGCTCGGTGCTTCTGGCCTCGAGAGCGATGTCTGGCTCACCTCCGACAGCGTTGCGGTCCTCGATCACGATGGCGTGGTCAAGCGCGGTATGCGCCGCCGCCCGATCAGCGAAGTCGCTCGAGGGGACCTTCCGGAGCACATTCCGACACTCGCTGAGCTCCTCACGACCTGTGGCGTCGGTTATGAGCTGTCACTCGATGTCAAGGATCCCGAGGCAGCAGAGGTGATCGTCGAGGTCATCCAGGCGCACGATCCCGACATGCTCAACCGGACCTGGCTGTGCGAACCCGACTTCGAGCGTTGTCTGCGCTACCGCCCATTACTTCCCAACGTACGCATTCTGAACTCCACCCGGCTGGATCGTTTGCGCGAGGGCCCTGAACGCCGCGCCGCCTCACTCGCCCATCACGGCATCGACGGCATCAACCTGCACCGGATGGATTGGAACGGCGGACTCGCGGCGCTCTTCCACCGTTTCGAGTTGGTCGCGTTCGGCTGGGACATGCAGTACGACTATCAGCTGCAGACGGCGTTTCGCATGGGCCTCGACGCTGTGTACAGCGACCACACCGACATCATGATGGATGTCTTCCGCCATGAGGTTGGCGGACAGCTGCCCTGAAACCCTGAACGGCTCCGTCAGGCGTCGGACGGCGAAGGCGTCTTCACAACCATTGCCAGTTGTCGCGAGGCCAGAACACGACAAACGCGCGGCCAACCAGGTCGTCTTCGTTGATGGGCCCAAGGGCTCGACTGTCCTGGCTTCCGCCACGATTGTCGCCCATCACGAAGACATGGTCGTCGGGGACCACTTGCGACGTGACATCTGGACCACAAGTGCCAGGAGCCCGATCAGCCTCATCCAGGTACGGCTCGTCGAGAATCTGTGGAGCATCGCTGCCTGGCTCGGTGATCCGCACGACACACCCGGTCATCTCAATGGTCTCGCCCGGCAGTCCGACGACTCGCTTGATCAAGTCGCGCTCGGAAGTCCCGGTGATCTGGTGGAGTACGACAACGTCGCCACGGTTTGGGTCGTGCAGCCGATACGACAACTTGTTGACAAAGACGCGGTCGCCCGTGTCGAGCGTCGTCGCCATCGACTGGCCTTCGACGACGAAATGGGCGAGGACAAAGCCACGGACGACGAAGGCGACAAGCAAGGCGACGGCGATGACCACAACCCAGTCGAAGAACGCACGCGCACCTGATGGCCGCTTGGACGTCGGCTCGTTGAGCGGAACCTCACCGTCGCTGTCCGCGTGCTGCGATGCGCCGACGACAAGGTCCGATTCATTCGCTCTGGGATCAGATGATCCATCGCTTCTCGGTCCCTCCGGGTGCGGGAGCGGCGAACCGTCGTCTTGAATCGTCACGAGCGTCCAACCGTATCCGCCACATCGGAACGATTGACGTCAGAGCGACTCGATGAGCTGCTCGACCCGCTCGTCTCGACTCTTGAACGGGTCCTTGCACAAGACGGTGCGTTGGGCCTGGTCATTGAGCTTCAGGTGGACCCAATCGACGGTGTAGTCGCGCTTGCGTTCCTTGGCGCGCTTCACGAATTCGCCGCGCAATCGCGCTCGGGTTGTCTGCGGTGGAACGTCGATCGCCGTGTTGATGTCCGCATCGGTGCACAGCCGTTCGACCAGACCTCGGTCCTGCATCTTGTAGAACGGGCTGCGGCTCCGGGTCACGTCGTGATACTGGAGATCGAGGAGTTGCACCCGGGCGTGGCCGAGCGGCAGGTCGTGGCGTTCGCGGAACTTCTCGATCAGGTTGTACTTGATGACCCAATCGACTTCACGGTCGAGCTTGAGCGGATCGTCCTCGATCGTGGTGATGCAGTGCTCCCACATCTCGAGTGCCTTCTGTTCAAGCGGCGGGAAGCCCGGGCCGTCGGCGTACCGCAGGGCACGATCGAGGTACTCGCGTTGAATGTCGAGGGCGCTGACCTCGCGACCGTTGGCCAGTCGCACCGTTCGGCGGCAGGTGATGTCGTGGCTGATCTCTCGAATGGCTCGAATCGGATTCTCAAGGGTCATGTCGCGCAGCACGACGTTCGGATCCTCGAGCATGCGGAGCATGCACGCTGCGGCGCCGATCTTGAGAAACGTGGTGTACTCGCTCATATTCGAGTCGCCGACAATGACATGCAGTCGTCGGTACTTCTCGGCATCAGCGTGCGGCTCATCGCGGGTGTTGATGATCGGGCGGCTCCTCGTGGTCGCCGACGACACGCCCTCCCAGATGTGTTCTGCACGCTGTGCGATCGAATAGGTGGCACCCCGCGCCGTCTGGAGCACCTTGCCGGCGCCCGTGTAAATCTGCCGACTGACGAAAAACGGGATCAGCACCTCGGCATATTTGCCGAGGTCGTCGTCGCGGCTGGTGCAGTAGTTCTCGTGACACCCGTACGAGTTGCCCGCTGAGTCAGTGTTGTTCTTGAACAGATAGATCGTGCCGCGGATGGATTCCTCGGCGAGGCGCTGCTCTGCTGATTCGACGAGCTGTTCGAGGATGCGCTCCCCCGCCTTGTCATGGACAACACACTCGTACAGCGAATCGCACTCGGGCGTTGCGTATTCGGGGTGCGAGCCAACATCGAGATAGAGGCGAGCACCATTCTGCAGAAACACATTGGAGCTTCGTCCCCACGACACGACGCGCCGGAACAGATAGCGAGCGACCTCGTCGGGGCTCAGCCGCCGCTGCCCTCGGAGCGTGCAGGTGATCCCGTATTCGTTCTCGAGGCCGTAGATCCTGCGCTCCACTAGTTCCACCTCATTCCGGAAACCTAACCCAGCCGTGTTCAGTGTGTACGAGCGTTCGGAAACAGTCGCAGGAAGTTCTCAGCGTAAAAGTTGTCACGTGTCGCCGGCGGCCGATCGCCAAGCGACTTTTCAAAGCGTCCGATCGGATCCTTCCCACCCTCGACGTGCGGGTAGTCGCTGGAGAACAGATACAGGTCGTCGGCCGACGCATCGATCAGCGCTCCGACGTCTTCGAAAACGAACGGCGTGAAGGCCATCTGCTCCCGCAACGTCTCTGACGGCACCCTCTTCAGTTCGGCGAGATACTGATCGACCTTGCTCCATGATCGAACGACCCAATCGAGCCGCTGGATCATCGCTGGCACCCACCCCGCGCCGAGTTCAACGCTGGCACCGCGGAGCTTTGGAAAGCGCTCGAAAATGCCGTCCATCACCAAGACCGACAGGAACGTCTCGGGCCCCTGGTGCATCACGGCCATGTCCTTGCTCCGCACATTCTCTCCACCACCCATCCAGTCACGAACCGGAGGTCGACCGGTGTGAGTCCACTTCGGGTCGAGCTGCAATGGTGCGCCGCCGACGTGCAGGACGAACGGCGTTTCCGAATCGGCCAGACGCTCCCAAAAGGGGTACAGGTCGACGTGACCAGGTGACATGTCGCCGGGCGCGTAGTGCGGCACCCAAATTGCTTCCATCCCCGCCTCAAGCGCGAACTCGAGTTCAGCGACGGCGAGTTCAGGGTTGTTGAGCGGCACGACGCCAACCCCCATCAGCCGAGCATCGTTGGCAACAAAATCGCTCATCGCACGGTTGTGCGCACGCGTCGCGCCATAGCGAAGATCGTCACCGAGCTTGCTGCTCATCGAGAACGGCGTGACCACGCTGTGGGTGGCGAAAACCAACTGTTTCTTGAAGCCGAGCATGTCCATCGCGACCGACCGGTCATCACTGTCGAAGGCCCCGAGCGCTTGGATCTCCTTCGACTCTGCAATCAGCTGATCACCAAGTGCCACCTGTGCTTCGACGTGCGCCGGGCTGTGCTTCGACCCGTTGGCGACAATCGCGTCCACCTCCTCGTCCGTCACCAGCGACGCCTGGTAGCTGACCGGACGGATCTTGTCGCGCAGCGCGGCGTCTGCGTAGTCGATCAAGAAGTTCGGCAGCTCCATGATGTGGCTGTCAGCGTCATAGAACGGCCGGTCCGCCGGTGCGTAGGTCATGCTCCGACCGTAGACGCTGCCCAATCCACCCCTCGGACCGGGATATCCAGGTTTGTGTCGGGGTTTTTGCGGACCGGTCCGCAAAAACCCCGGGCGACTGATCGTTCGCTGCCTCCACATGCTGCGAGAGCTAGCGCCGAGATCGTCGACCCGGTGATCAGTCTTGACGTCATGGCCACATCTTGGCCGCAGGCACGCCCGTTGTGCACCTCAGCCAAGAACGAGCCGGCAAGCGTCGATGGCTTGACGCTTCGTTCGAGGTCCGATTCGGTACTGGACGTCGCTGTAAACGCATGCTCTAGTCTTCCGAGCAAGAACGTCTGCTTTCTGTTCTGGCTGCGACGACACGCCTGCGAACAGTAAAGCCGCTACTCAAAGATCAACTCCATCTCGAGCATCTCGAGGAGGTTGCCGTCGGAGCCCAACCCTGCGGCATCACACGCCTCGTCGGCTTCGCGGCGTGTGGCAGGTGACGCCCGTCCTCTCTACGGTGTCTAAAAGCTGATGGCGGCGTCAACCGGATGTTTCTTCGTGCGACGCCGATTGTTCATGCCTGCCAAAGTATCGATTGAGGGTGCGATGCCAGTGGTTCGCAGGCAGTGACGGTTCCAGAATTGCCATTGCCGTGCAATATTTACTGAAGCTAGCTGGTCGTATATTTTGCGACCACAGAAACCGATCGAGTGGAGTAGGCACTCCGCTGGACTTGGTCTCGACGACTGCTGCCTCTGTCAGCGAGGCGATGTGACCGTCGGGTGTGTCGGCACGGACATCGCGGTCAATGGTGTAGCGAGCTCCGACGACAGTGTCGACGGCCGTCGTGCGATTGAACCGCGTCGTTGCTGCGATGCCAAGTCGGTCGGTCAGCCCGGTGTCGACTTCGGCATTCACGAAAGCTCGCATCGACGGGGTCAGACAAGAAAGTTCTTCACCGGTCGCGACCGGGTGTCGACTTTTCACGGTCTTACTGCGACCATCCTTGCGTTTGACCTCCAGCAGCGTCAGACCCGAATCAACGTACGATCTAATTCGCACTTTGAAGCGAGTCGGGCGGCGGTAGGCGGTGTCGAGATAAAGATCGCGTTCTTTAGTGTCGTAATAGGTCGTTGCGTAGCGGAAATGGCGGCGGGTGTCGATTTCGAGCACCATGACGTGCTCGTCAAAGTCCAATCTGTCAAGCAAATCGAGAGCGACCACGTACTTTCGGTCAATTCTCGTCTGCAATGCTGCTGCCTCGTTGACCTCGCCGAGTTGAACGCAAGGCATCTCTGCGACCATTGCGGCGAAGCCACGGTCGAATTCGCTCATCCGGTGCGCTGCGCTCTGGGGGGCGGGCCGTCACCGACGAGTTCGTAGCGAACGTCCACCACGGTTGTGTCGTTCACGAGATTGATCTGCCGGACCTTGAGTCGCCTGACTCGACAACCCAGCATTTCTTCTAGTCGTTCCGTTAGCTGGACTTCAGATGTGTACGCCGCCCCAAGGGTCACAGTTTGCGTTCGTGTCCTCGAAAAGAGACGGGGGTGATCGCCAACAAACAACGCTGCTAGCAACGCTGCCATCAGCACGGGGGTCACCCATGCCGGTTCGACCTGAATGCCTCCGAGAAGTCCTAGCGCTAGAGCCGAGAAGTAGTAGGCGACCTCCTCTTGATCGAGTTCCTGGGACCGCAGCCGAATAATCGACAAGACCCCGAACAACCCCAATCCGAGGCCGGCTGACACGGTGGATTGAGCCAGTGTTGTCGCCACTGCGAGCACGCCGATGTTGATGCAGAGGATTGCGACGATCATGTCTCGCCGGCGATGTCGCGGGAAGTACAGAGCGAACGCAAGAATCGATACGGCGATCAGATCTGCGGCCACCAGTGCGCCTGTGGACATTTAGGACTCCTGACGGGAGGGTTCGGCGGCAATGTCGGCGAGTAGTTGGTCGAGTGACGCGTTCCAGACATCAACGGTCAGTGCTTGCGGGTCGGCATCGGCGGCTACGGCGACATGCGGTGCAATTTGTGTCCGCCATGATTCCAGCAGTTCGGACACGTTTTCGATGGCAAAAGGTCCTGACCGGAATTCGGCATTAATCCGATCGAAC
>Ga0233426_10003859_pt1 | contig 11548 bp, 16 predicted proteins | sample SI_118_April2016_6_FD_179875 | JGI IMG/M metagenome (GOLD analysis project Ga0233426, IMG submission 179875) | Seawater microbial communities from Saanich Inlet, British Columbia, Canada - SI_118_April2016_10_MG | ecosystem: Environmental > Aquatic > Marine > Inlet | place: Canada: British... | reverse complement strand
CTTCCTTCAGACCCCACCGTTAGCCAGTGACGCCCTTGCCATTCAGATTATCTTCCCCTTAGTCGGGGTGATAAGGCATCTTTCAGCCTATCGGGTTTGCCAGCTTCGCTGGGCAAACAAAAAACGGCTCCTTGAGGAGCCGTTTTAAAGTTACTATTAAGCTTAATAAATTAAGCTTTAGTGATTACGTCAACCAATGTCCAGTTTTTAGACTTAGAAATTGGAGCACATTCACGAATAGTTACTACATCACCTGCGTTACACTGGTTAGTTTCATCGTGCGCTTTCAACTTAGTTGAACGCGTCATGAACTTACCGTACATTGGGTGTTTAACACGTCGTTCAATTAAAACAGTGATAGACTTATCCATTTTATCACTGATTACACGACCTTGTAGTGTACGAATTTTATCGCTCATTACTTATCTGCCTTTTCAGTTATGATAGTCTTAACACGTGCAATATTGCGACGTACCGTTCTTAGCAAGTGAGTTTGTGCTAACTGACCTGTGCTTGCTTGCATGCGATAGTTAAACTGTTCGCGCAAAAGCTCAAGTAATTCAGCATTTAACTCTTCAATGCTTTTTTCTCTTAAATCGTTAGCTTTCATTACATCACCGTTCTAGTTACGAAGGTTGTTTTGAATGGAAGTTTAGCCGCAGCTAAAGCAAAAGCTTCGCGTGCGATTTCTTCCGATACACCTTCCATTTCATAAAGAACACGACCTGGTAGAATTTGACATACCCAATATTCCACAGAACCTTTACCTTTACCCATACGAACCTCAAGAGGTTTTTTAGTAATTGGTTTGTCTGGAAATACTCGAATCCAAATTTTACCTTGACGCTTAACGTGACGAGTCATCGCACGACGAGCTGCTTCAATTTGACGCGCAGTCATACGACCACGTTCCATTGACTTTAACCCGAAAGTACCGAAGCTAACTGAGCTACCTACTTGTGCAAGACCGCGGTTACGCAATTTAAATTGCTTACGGAATTTAGTACGTTTTGGTTGTAACATTACTTATCCCCTACTTACTCTTGCGGTTGTTTCTTTTTTTAGGTTTAGCTGGTGCTTCAGCCTGTGTAGGCATACCACCAATTACTTCACCTTTAAAGATCCAAACTTTAATACCGATAACACCATAAGTTGTGTCACCACGCGCAATTGCATAGTCAATATCAGCACGTAAAGTATGCAAAGGTACACGACCTTCACGATACCATTCAGCACGAGCGATATCAGCGCCGCCAAGACGACCACTGACTTGAACTTTGATACCCTTAGCACCTAAACGCATTGCATTTTGTACTGCACGCTTCATAGCGCGACGGAACATAACACGACGTTCTAATTGACTAGCAATGCTGTCTGCAACAAGCTGCGCATCCATTTCTGGCTTACGTACTTCAGCGATGTTGATTTGAGCAGGAACACCAGCAATTTTTGATACTTGTAAACGTAACTTTTCTACATCTTCGCCTTTCTTACCAATAACAACACCAGGACGAGCCGTGTGAATTGTTACGCGGATAGATTTAGCTGGACGCTCAATTACGATTTTTGATAATGATGCACGCTTAAGCTTTTCAGTTAAGTATTCACGAACCAAGTGGTCACCGTGTAAATTAGCTGCAAAATCTTTGCTACTTGCAAACCAAGTAGACGCGAAAGGTTTAGTGATACCTAAGCGAATACCATTTGGATGGACTTTTTGACCCATTCTAATATCTCCTAGCTATCAGCTACAATCACAGTGATGTGACTTGTACGCTTAAGGATACGATCCGCGCGACCTTTCGCACGAGGCTTGATACGTTTCATTGTAGGACCATCGTCAACCATTATAGTTTTAACGAATAATTCATCAATGTCTGCACCTTCATTATGTTCTGCATTAGCAATCGCTGAGTTCAAAACTTTTTTCACTAAGTCTGCAGCACCTTTGTTGCTGTAGTCTAAGATTTCTAAAGCTTTTTCAACACCCAAGCCGCGGATTTGATCCACAACTAAACGAGCTTTTTGTGCTGAACCACGGGCAAATTTATGTTTAGCAATAGCTTCCATTTAACTTCCCCTTATCTTTTCGCTTTCTTATCAACGACATGGCCGCGATAAGTACGAGTTGGTGCAAATTCACCCAATTTGTGACCGATCATTTCTTCGGTTACAAATACAGGAACGTGTTGACGGCCATTATGGACAGCTATGGTCAATCCGATCATATTAGGTATGATCATTGAACGACGGGACCAAGTTTTAATTGGCTTTTTATTCCCGCTTTCCAGAGCTTTCTCTACCTTCGTCAACAAGTGTAGGTCTATAAATGGACCTTTCTTGAGAGAACGTGGCATGGTGATTCCTCTTTAATTAAATGTACTATTTAGTACGACGACGTACGATAAATTTATCAGTACGCTTGTTTGAACGAGTCTTGTAACCCTTAGTTGGTACACCCCATGGAGATACCGGATGACGACCGCCTGAAGTTTTACCTTCACCACCACCGTGTGGATGGTCAACTGGGTTCATGGCAACACCACGAACAGTTGGACGAACACCACGCCAACGAGTAGCACCGGCTTTACCCAAAGAGCGAAGCATGTGTTCTGCGTTACCGATTTCACCTAAAGTAGCACGACAATCTGCTTCGATTTTACGCATTTCGCCTGAGCGAAGACGTAAAGTAACGTAAGCACCATCTTTAGCAACTAATTGAGCATAAGTACCCGCCGCACGAGCGATTTGAGCACCTTTACCAGGTTTAAGTTCGATTGCATGAATAACACTACCTAATGGTGTGTTACGCAATGGTAATGTGTTACCTGCTTTGATTGGAGCGTCAACACCAGACTGGATAGAATCACCAGCTTTTAAGCCTTTAGGGGCTAAGATGTAACGACGTTCACCATCTGCATATAATACTAACGCAATGTTAGCACTACGGTTTGGATCATATTCCAAACGCTCTACTTTTGCAGGGATGCCATCTTTAGTACGTTTAAAGTCGATCATGCGATAGTGTTGCTTGTGACCACCACCAACGTGACGAACTGTAATACGACCAGTATTGTTACGACCACCAGACTTAGACTTAGTATCTAATAATGGTGCGTAAGGCTTACCTTTATGCAACTCCGTGTTTACCACTTTTACTAAGTGGCGACGACCCGGAGAAGTAGGTTTACATTTAACTATAGCCATTCTTGTAAACTCCTATGATTCCGCGCCGACGAAGTCGATGTCACTGCCTTCAGCAAGAGTAACGTATGCTTTTTTCCAGTCGCTTCTGCGACCAAAACGAGCACCAGTACGTTTTGTCTTACCTTTAACATTTAATGTGCGAACACCTTCAACTGAAACTTCGAAAAGTTTCTCAACAGCAGCTTTGATTTCAGCTTTAGTAGCAGTAGTAGCAACTTTGAAAACAACTGTGTTGTTTGCTTCAGCAGCCATTGTGCTTTTCTCAGAAATGTTCGGTGCCAAAAGCACTTTTAACAAACGTTCTTCGCTTATCATGCTAACATCTCCTCAATTTGCTTAACTGCAGAAGCAGTCATCAATACTTTTTCGAAACCAACTAAACTTACTGGGTCGATACCCGCTACATCGCGAACGTCAACTTTGTATAAGTTACGAGCTGATAAGAACAAGTTCTCTGTTACTTCTGGAGTAACAATTAACACGTCTTTAAGCTCTAAACCTTGAAGTTTAGCTACCAATTCTTTCGTTTTTGGCGTTTCAACAGCAAAATCATTTACCACAACTAAGCGTTCTTGACGAACTAACTCAGATAAGATGCTAGCAATAGCACCACGGTACATTTTACGGTTTACTTTTTGGCTGTGATCTTGTGGCTTAGCAGCGAATGTTACGCCACCTGTACGCCAGATTGGACCACGAGTTGTACCAGCACGAGCACGGCCAGTACCTTTTTGACGCCATGGTTTTGCGCCACCGCCGCTAACTTCTGAGCGAGTTTTCTGAGCACGAGTACCTGCACGAGCACCAGCTGCATAAGCAACTACTACTTGGTGTACTAAAGCTTCATTGAACTCACGTCCAAAAGTTGCTTCGGAAACTTCAAGAGCGCCTTTAGCGTCTTTTAATGATAATTCCATCACAAATCTCCTGGACTAGGCTTTAACAGCTGGTTTGATGATTACGTTACCGTTAATAGCACCCGGAACAGACCCTTTAATAAGGAGTAAGTTACGTTCTGCATCAACACGAACCAATTCAAGGTTTTGTGTAGTAGTCTTCACAGCACCCATATGACCAGACATTTTTTTGCCTTTGAAAACTCGACCTGGTGTTTGACACTGGCCGATTGAACCGTTAGAACGGTGAGAAATAGAGTTACCATGAGTAGCATCTTGCATTGAAAAGTTCCAACGCTTAATACCACCTTGGAAACCTTTACCTTTAGAGGTACCGGTTACATCTACTAATTTAGTGTCATTGAATAACTCAACAGTGATTTCACTGCCAGCTTCAAGACCTTCACCTTCAGTTTCGTTTAAACGGAATTCCCACAAGCCACGGCCTGCTTCGATACCTGCTTTCGCGAAATGTCCAGCACTTGGTTTGTTAACACGGTTAGCTTTTTTGCTGCCCGTAGTAACTTGCAATGCTGAATAACCATCGTTATCTACAGTTTTAACCTGAGCAACGCGGTTAGCTTCAACTTCTAGGACTGTAACAGGAGTAGATGCGCCATCTTCAGTGAAGATACGAGTCATACCAACTTTACGTCCAACTAGACCTATAGTCATGTTAAAAACCCCTTATTAACCCAAGCTAATTTGAACGTCAACACCAGCTGCTAAGTCTAAACGCATTAATGCGTCAACAGTCTTTTCAGTAGGTTCAACGATATCAATTAAACGCTTGTGAGTACGAATTTCGTACTGATCACGTGCATCTTTATTAACGTGTGGAGAAGTCAAGATAGTGAAACGTTCTTTGCGTGTAGGAAGTGGAATAGGACCACGAACCTGTGCGCCAGTACGTTTTGCAGTATCAACGATTTCTGCTGTAGATTGATCAATCAAACGATGATCGAACGCTTTCAAACGAATGCGAATTCTTTGATTTGACATGAAGACAAATCCCCAATTTTAAAGAACAACAAAATACTGCCCATCACCTTTTTTATGTAAAAAGGGGGGAGTATCGCTTATAACATTCAACCTCATATCGAGGTTGCTGTATGAACTAAATTCTTCCGAAGCAATTTAGTTGATTCACGAAGACCTAGGTCGAACGTGGACGCGTATTATACATGAGCATAAAAAAAGAGCAACAGCTATTTACCAGTTACTCTTTTATTACAAACCAAAGTATTTATATAGAAGAATGATTCTAATTTAATAAGCTACTTGTCTAAATTCTTTGATCTAGTTTTTAGGGCTACTTGTATTATTTGGCACATGGATTGATCCGCGTTTAGGTGCAGGGTATTTATTCCCGTAATTACCTCGATGCCTATGAGGGTTTGAAAAGCGGCTATTGTAGCGCAACTTGTCATTGAAATTGCGAGTCCTATTAAATTTACTGATATATTATAAATTGACATTTGCAATTTCAATTGATTTTAAATCTACCAAAAAATTAAAACTTACAAACTCTTGGGGTAAATACTTATTTGTAAGAGTAATCAGTTTCTCATCTCTAAAAATTGAGATAGAAACCTCTCCTCCAGGCTTTAATGAAGATAATGAGTTCAATGTGTGCTCAATATTATCTGATGTGATCTCTTCTCCATTAATACTCATAACTACATCATTAACTATCAGCCCGAAATACTCAGCGAAGCTGTTTTCTTCAATTTCATAAATTTTAAGACCAACATTTTCTGGGAAAACAATTTTATTTCCAGAAAAACCAATTTTTTTATCGAGCGCTTTATTACGTGCGATGTTTACATATTGTTGGTTATAGTTTTTGCTTCGATAATAATTACTCAATTCGATGGTTAATTGGTCAAGCTCAAATTGTAATTCTATAGGTAATCTTTTTAATTGTTTCACTATTGATTGTGAATTTTTTGAACTAGATAAATTTAACTGGTAACTCACCTCAGGAACAACATTTGGCTTATAAATGCCTACTAACTGTTTACTTATGTTGTTTCTAAGTAAACCTATTTCTATTTCCTCCCCAAATTGCAATTCGTTAAAATAATCATTCAACTGTTGGTTTGGATGTCTTTTGTCTGCTTCAACAATTTCTCCACCTAGGTGAGTGATTTTATCTCCACTCATAAGTTGTAATTTATGTGCAAGCGAATAAGGTAGCACTGATAACACTTTTAATGCTTTGCCATTATCTTTATATTCATTCTCAATTGATGTTCCAATATAAGCATTAATGCGCGCATGAATGAAGTTGCTTTGAGTCTCTATTTTTTCAATATTATGAAAATTCGCTATTTTATTCATTAATATACGTAGTCTATATTCTAATGAGCTTGGCAAATTTATTTCTTCTAACTTATCAGTAATATTATGATCGGCTTTCGCTGCTAGTATGTCATTTTTATCAATAGAGCATATTTGCGCACTATCATTTTTGATTCTTATTGATGGCTCTTGTTTATCCTTCAAAACCTCTAGTTGGTAATGTCGCCCTGCGGTTATATTTAAACTAATGATTTGCACTGATTTATCGACAGGTAAATATTTCTTACTGATGCGATTGTATTTTCTCAGTCGACGAAATTTTTTTGCCGGCCATTGTTCTACAATTAAGGTATGCATTCCTTCTTCTAGGAAATAAGAATGTTCTCCATCCAGAATATCATATTTGTTATCCGTTTTTTCAATTGCCTGATCATTGTGAGCGCTAATCATTGCAACATATACTTCATTATTTTTTTAGTAGAAACAAATTCTAGCGTTGAACATTGAGTTGCCTTCGCTATTGTAGAAAACATAATTAAAGAAACAAAAGTTAAAGTGACTTTGCTGCATTTTTTCATTCGCTTAAATACTATATTCATATTCTTTTCCTTTTGAATTACTCACCATTTCTGTCATTAGTTTCTGACGATGCTTTAATATATTTAGTTTCTCTTTCGATGTAGTCGCGTTGATTAATTGCAAATCTATAAGACGTATTTTTGAAAGTAGTTGTGTTTGATGAAATGTCGGCATCCTATCTTGCACAAGTTGATTTTCAATTGTTTTATTAATCAATAACACCTGTTCAAGTTGATGCTGTAGTGAATAATTACTCCACATTAGCCAACTAATCGACACCATAAAGACTGAAGCCGCCGTACTTATTAAAATTTTCCTAATTCTATTCGTCTTGTTTATTTTAACTGTCAGAGTTGGGGCAATATTGTTCCAAGCTATAATAGGCGGTTGTATCAAATCAATTTGATTAGCCGAGGCTTTAAGCGCTATAAGTTTTTGACGCTCCGTTTTACACTGAGTACAACTTTCAATGTGCAACAATTCTATCTCTGATAATGATTCTATTAATCGGTCACTATTAATATGCATGAGCTTTTACCTCTGAAAGTAAACGTATTCGTTTTAATGAACGAGATACAATAGACTTTGAGTAACTCGGGGTTTTTGACATTAACACCCCTATTTCCTCATGGTTATATTGTTCAACTATAAATAACCATAAAATGAATCTTTCTAGCTCTGTAACTTTCGCCAGTAGTGATTCTATTAATTGGCTGTCGATTAGTTGTTCAGTAAGATCACACTCAATTTCAAAACCTTCTTCAGGTAATTCTTCCATCAAAACCATTCGATTATTCCGCTTAATAAAATTCAAGGTATTGTTAAAGGCTATTCTTTTTGCCCAAGCAATAAATGATTGTTTAGTTGTATAACAATCAAGGGACTCAAAAATATCAATAAAAGTATCTTGTAATAATTCTTGTGAGGTATCTTTATTACGACACACTTTATAAATGACCGTGTAAATTTGTGGCGAAATCTGTCGATAACATCGTTCAAATGCCTCAGCATCTCCTTGCTTCATTTAATCGACAATTCCTTCATCCCAAATATCCAAAAGTCATCCTTTTCTGATTGTTATATAGAGTTAAACAATTTTACTTAATAAATCGTCGCAATAATTTTTACTTTTCTGATATTAGGTCATTTTTACTCTTTAATTATTACTTACACTCATTAACAATGAGGTATGTATAAATGACAGTTAATGCTGATACTATGAAACCAAACAAATCAATACACGCCCATTTATTAAGTAATAAAGATGAGTTTACTGATGAATTTTTTCAGCAATTTAATTTACGCAGTGCTGAGCATCCATTACAGCTGAATGAAACAATCAGTAAAGATTATCTTTTTCCAACATTTTATGGAGATGCAACTTGTTCAATCGGCGTTTTTCTTTGTGATTATCAAAAAGCTCAAGCGATGTTGCCCCATGACAAAATGAAACCTGTGGCAATGCCAAGAGGTAGGGCTTTAGTGACTTTTTCTTGTTACGAATATAAACGAGTATTGGGTGTTAATCCGTATAACGAAATTGCTATGACCATTCCAGTAATGATTAACCCAAAGATCAATATTCCAGTTTTACCCATGTTGTTGGAGCGATACTTTAATAATTTTGGTTATTATGTCTTTCATATGCCTGTAACGTCATTAGAAAATCAAATTAGAGGACAAAAAATTTGGGGCTTACCTAAAGTTGTTGATGAAATAGATATTACTGTCGATAACCGCATAGCTAAAACGGTAGCTATAGATCAGTCGGGCAATGATTATTTTTCATTATCTGTTCCCACGGAAGGAACAAATACTGCTTTTAATGTACGTTCTAATTTATACAGTCAATTAGGTAATCAATTAAAACAAAGCACTACACAATTTTCTGCATCATTTAATGTTAATAAGTATATAGATAGATTATGGAAGACTAATAGAGACGATCCGCAAGTATTAACTTTAGGTAAAGGGCCTTATGGGGATATGCTACGAAAACTCGATATTGATCCTAACCCTTTTCAATTTAGATACAGTCAAAAAATGAATGCTTGTTTTGATTTACCCAATGAAGATTATAAAGCCCCTTTTAGTTTTACATAGAAAAATAAATAGAGTCCTACTGCATAAAAGTCATATTAAAATAGAAATTTCAAAGGAATATATTCAAAATAACTCGATAATTTCGTTGATGGCTTAATTTATTTCATTTTCTTTTGTTGATTGTAAGTAAGAATGGTATACTCCCGCGCAAATTTTCATCAATTCCACTTTTTTTAGTCGAAATTAAATAGAGTAAAGTAATGGCAGATTTATCCAAATACAGAAACATTGGTATCTTCGCTCACGTTGATGCTGGTAAAACCACAACAACTGAACGTATCCTTAAATTAACCGGTCAGATCCACAAAACTGGTGAAGTACATGACGGTGAGTCAACAACTGATTTCATGGAACAAGAAGCTGAGCGCGGTATTACTATCCAGTCTGCTGCGGTAAGTTGTTTTTGGAACAATCACCGTTTCAACGTTATCGATACTCCTGGTCACGTTGATTTCACAGTAGAAGTTTACCGTTCACTTAAAGTACTTGATGGTGGTGTTGGTGTATTCTGTGGTTCTGGTGGTGTTGAACCACAATCAGAAACTAACTGGCGTTATGCGAATGACTCAGAAGTTGCACGTATTATCTTTGTAAACAAATTAGACCGTTTAGGTGCTGATTTTTACCGTGTTGTTAAACAGACTCAAGACGTATTAGGTGCTAACCCACTTGTTATGGTTCTTCCAATTGGTGAAGAAGATGAGTTTGTTGGTGTTGTTGACCTTCTTACTCGTAAAGCATGGGTGTGGGATGACACAGGCCTTCCTGAGAACTATGAAATCACAGATGTACCTGCGGACATGGTTGAGAAAGTAGAAGAATATCGCGAAATGCTTCTTGAAACTGCACTTGAACAAGATGATGATCTTTTCGAAGCATATCTAGAAGAAGGCACTGAGCCATCTATGGAAGAGATCAAACGTTGTATCCGTAAAGGTACACGTACTATGGACTTCTTCCCTACTTACTGTGGTTCTGCTTTCAAAAACAAGGGTGTTCAAAACATTCTTGACGCTGTTGTTGATTATTTACCATCACCAACTGATGTTGATCCACAGCCACTTACTGATGAAGAAGGTGAGCCTACTGGTGAGCACGCAATTGTTTCTGCAGACGAAACATTTAAAGCGTTAGCATTTAAAATTACAGATGACCGTTTTGGTACATTGACTTTCGTACGTATCTATTCAGGTAAATTGAAGAAAGGCGATACCATTCTTAATGCTGCTACGGGCAAAACTGAACGTATTGGCCGTATGTGTGAAATGCAAGCAGATGACCGTAACGAACTAACTTCAGCACAAGCCGGTGATATCATCGCGATTGTTGGTATGAAAAGTAATGTTCAAACAGGTCACACATTATGTGATCCTAAGCACCCAATCATCCTAGAAGCGATGGTTTTCCCTAAACCTGTAATATCAATTTCTGTAACACCGAAAGATAAAGGTTCAACTGAAAAAATGGGTCTTGCTATCGGTAAAATGGTTGCTGAAGATCCAACATTCTGTGTTGAAACTGATGAAGATTCAGGTGAAACAATCTTATCTGGTATGGGTGAACTTCACTTAGATATCAAAGTAGATATCTTAAAACGTACTTACGGTGTTGAATTAGAAGTTGGTAAGCCACAAGTTGCATACCGTGAAACTATCACGACAGCAATTGAAGATTCTTACACACATAAGAAACAATCTGGTGGTTCTGGTCAGTTTGGTAAAATTGATTACCGTATCAAGCCTGGCGAACCTGGTTCTGGTTTCGTATTCAGCTCAGTTGTTGTTGGTGGTAACGTTCCTAAAGAATTTTTCCCTGCTATTGAGAAAGGCTTCAAAGGCATGATGGAGACTGGTGTTCTTGCTGGCTTCCCTGTACTTGACGTTGAAATTGAATTATACGATGGTGGCTTCCATGCTGTCGATTCATCTGCAGTAGCATTTGAACTCGCTGCTCGTGGTGCTTTCCGTCAGTCTATTCCAAAAGCTGGTGCACAATTAATTGAACCTATCATGAAAGTTGATGTGTTTACGCCTGATGATCACGTTGGTGATGTTATTGGTGATTTAAACCGTCGTCGTGGTATGATCGGTGGTCAAGATGCAGGTGTTTCTGGTGTTCGTATTAAAGCTGACGTACCTCTTTCAGAAATGTTCGGTTACATCGGATCTCTACGTACAATGACATCAGGTCGTGGTCAATTCTCTATGGAATTCTCTCACTACATGCCTTGTCCTAACAACGTAGCTGAAGAAGTAATAGCTGAAGTTAAAGCGGCTAAAGCGGCTAAAGACGCAGCAAGAAAATAATGAATCTATGATTATAGATTTATAAAAAAAGGATGCCGTGGCATCCTTTTTTATTATCTGGGGTTGACCCGTCCTAAATAAGGTTGACACTTTTCCAGCAATGAATTGGAGAGTGTTATGAAATCAACAACTAAGCGTACTCAAAAAGATTAT
>Ga0233426_10003857_pt1 | contig 11551 bp, 9 predicted proteins | sample SI_118_April2016_6_FD_179875 | JGI IMG/M metagenome (GOLD analysis project Ga0233426, IMG submission 179875) | Seawater microbial communities from Saanich Inlet, British Columbia, Canada - SI_118_April2016_10_MG | ecosystem: Environmental > Aquatic > Marine > Inlet | place: Canada: British... | reverse complement strand
AAAAAAAGGGGGTGGTAGAACATTGGTCTTTGTTTATCACTTCAGTTATAAAACATCTATAGGTGAAATGTGAATTTCCTCAATTTTATTTTGTATCTTATCAGATGTTTTTTAGCTTTTTAAAGTATTTTAAAATATACAAATTTGTCTTGTTTTTTGATGAATAAACTGGACAAACCCAATGATTAATTCCAAAATAAAGTGTGTGCAATTAACTGCAAAAAAAAGGGAAGCAATATTGCTTCCCTTTTTTTTTAATAATTTACTAATTACTCAATTATTAGTTTTCTTCTTATTGATGTCTTTTCTGATTTAATATCTACAATATAAATACCAGTTGAAAGAGCAGATGTATTTAATCTGATTTGATTTGCATTAATTTTATTAGATAATACTAACTGACCATTGGTATTGTATATGTTTATATTTTCAATTCCAACTGCATAACTAACAATAGTTAATTCATTATTTGCTGGATTTGGATACATATCCGTAGATGCGTCAATTACCTCATTAATTGAGGAAGTATTTCCCAATCCTAAAGCAATATAGATCCTTGGGTTCAAATAGCCTTGTACAGTGTCTAAATAAGCATTTCCTTTTGTAGCTGACATATTTGGGTTCCCTAATATAGAATTTGCAGCAAAAAAACCAGCAGGCATTCCAAGACTAGCATTTACAGCCTGTGCTGTTGCTTCATAAGTAGTATTGTCCCACCAGTCCCATGGAGATCCTTCTTCTTCCTCAAGCTGACCAAATGCATTGGGAGTAGTGGATGGAGTGGGAGTTAAAAACACATTTAAACCTTCATAGCCATTATTGTTAACATTGGCAGCTGTAGTAAATATATCAGTAAATCCAGCTTGAACAAAAACATCATTATTACCATAAGAGTTTGCGTAATGTTGTACTGTTCTACTTCCCATTACTTCAACCACAAAATCCCCAGTTGTAGGTACAATTACATCTCCTGTGTCTATAGGTCCGTAAGGATCTTTTTCACAGTGAAATGAAACAATAGGAACATCACCTGCTTCTAGCCAAGAAATATCAGCAATTGCACCACCTAGATTAAATGCTAAATTAATATCATTACTGTAAGTAGCGTTATTTGGAATATTCCATAATTCATTTTGCCCTGTTGGGGACATTGCTGCTGGTAACCAAGCGGAATCTGTTCCGTCAGGATTTCCAAAAACTGCTGGATGCACATAAGGAATTGGATTTGCAGGGTCAGTAAGGTCTAAAAATTTAGGTAGCATTAACTCTGTCATTGGATTGTTAAGAGTAGCATAACCTAAAGAGATATAAGCACCAGTTCCTTGTCCTCCTAATACTACTTTAGTAGGGTCAATTCCATAAGGGTTTCCAGTTGCTTCAGTCATTCTCATATACCTAACCATTGCTTTAGCATCTTGAATACCTCTGTAGGCTGCTTGTAAAAGGGAAGAAGTTCTTACATTCTGGTCACTAGAAGTTGGATTCCACCCTAAACGGTTGTCCATTGCTACTGCAACATATCCTTTTTTAGCCCATCTAGTACATTGTTCTACTATGGATAAATCAGTTTTTGATCCTGTTGGCTGTCCGTTAAGTACTGCAGGTAAAAAACTACCTGTATGTACTAATATAATTACTGGTCGGTTAGTTTCTGTATCTCCAGTTGGTTCGTAAATATCACATTTTAAACTTGCAGGACCAGGTGGTAACCCTTGTAGCATAGGTAGGACACTTGTATTCGTTCCATAAGTTACCTCACTAGTAACGGTTACTGCTGTAAAGACATCATCAAGATATCTAGTTTGTGCACTTGCTGTAAAGCCTAAACTTATTAGCCCTATTGCAAGTATCGATTGTAATTTGTTTCTCATATTTTGAATTATTGATTAGTAATCTACAATAATACAAAAAAATTAATTGAGTTCAAATAGGAGGGAGCAGTATGTCATTCTACCAATATAAGGCCCTCCATACACCTCATAATGTTGATTGTTAAGTACATTGGAAGAACCTACCTTTAAGGTTGCATTCAGTTCAGGAAGTTTTTTACTTACCTGAACATCAACTAAATCATAAGTAGGTACATTTCCTGTAAATTGAGGAGAGCCTTCATATTTAAAGCCTTCCACCCATTTATAATTAATACTAAATCCAAAATTTCTTAAGAAGAGTTTTGAATTGGATAAATGTATTTCTCTTCCTACTATTCCTAGATTGTATTTATGTTCTGGCGTATTGTAAGCAGGAATAATTGGATCTTCCGTTCCTTCCTCATTGAGCTTATTCCAAGAATAATTTCCATTTAAGGAATACTTAGGGTGTAAATAGTAATTAATCCCTATTGATGCTCCTTGAGTAGTTACAGTGTTTTCAGCATTTGCTGCTATTCGGTAGGCCTGTATAGAAGGTGCAGCTATTTCATAAGCACCAGTAATTGTGTCATCAACTATTGTGTTAAATTTTGCACCAATTTTGTATCCAATAAAATCAGTGTAGCGTGAGTAATAATAATTTGCATCAATATATACTTTATTGAAAACAGTTGTTCTGTATCCTATTTCAGCTGACCTTGCTTTTTCAGGTTGTATAGGCTTAATGCTGAAAAATTGAAGGCTATCTTTTGAAAGTTGAACAGGCTTATAATAATTAATCAAAGATTGAATGGTAACTAGATTTTCTCCATAATCAGTACCATGTCCATTTAAGTTTCCAATTAGGATTGCTCTACCTACATTGTAATGTAAATATTGGTCAGACAAAGTAGGGTTGCGAATAGCAGAAGAAAAGGAAAAACGAATTATATCTTTATCATTTGGAGTTAGTACTAATGAGATTGCAGGAGAAAAATTCAATTTAAAATTTTCATTTTTATCATACCTAAAAGTAATGCTAAATGTACCTTCTTCACTTTTTTTCTCAAATCCCATGTATATTCCAGCCTCCTTATTTGATATCATTTCTGTACTATCTATGAAAAGGCTCCCCTTTGTGTCTGGAGTATATTCTCTGAAATTCCCTCCTATTTTTATTCTGTCCATGTCATTATTGACAAGAAGGTATTCACCATGTATGTGATTTAAAGCAGACTTATCATAGAAGTTTGTACCTCCATTAATTGGGATTTTTGAAGTTATTTCTGCTAATTTTTCATTAAAATCAGCTGTTCCAGGTATTAGTCTATTTGTTTCTAAGTCAGTTAAATTTCGTACTGATGTGTGGTTAGCAATTATTAATTCAGAATTTGCATTTAATACTGAATCGCTCATTTGAATTCCTATATTTATATCAGAAGAAGGTATTTCTACTCCATTAAAATTGTAAACCCAACCTGTTCCTGTAAAAATCGGACCATCTATACTCCAATTAACATCTTCCCAGTCAAACCCTTTATCTCTCCAATTATTTTTGTAGGCAGTATACCAATCCTTATTGTTAATCCCATTATACTCTTGTAATTTAATAGCTGTAAATACAGCATCATAGGAATCTCCAGCATCTTCACTTGTTCTGTATGCTCTTAAAAAGAATTTATCTTTTTGTCTTATTTCCAACTTATTTTGCCAAAACTGTATGTTTTTTAAACTTAAGCGATTATCACCTTGGTAAACAGTAGTACCAGTACTGTAATTGGTTCCGTAAATTAGTTCAGTTTTCGGATTTAACATATAGTGTAAAGAGGATTGTACTTTCAGGTTTTTAGTGTCATAATCAACTATATCCTTTTCCATATATCCAGTTCTGTGATATTTTCCTAATCCTGGAAAATCAAGGTATTCAGCTTGAAAGCTTGTTAAGTTATTAAGGTCTCCGTCAGCATCTTCATCTCCATAGCGATTTACAGCATCATATCCTCCTGGATTACTTTTTGAAACTGTTCCGTCAACTGCTGCCATATTATCGGCTTCCCAATCGTGCGCTTGCATATAAGAAAGGTTAATTTTAAAGGCAAAAATATCTTCTCCTTCTTTATTCTGAAACTTCTCAGCATAGCGAATAGAATTTTCAAATAGTTGTCGCTCTCCAAATTTGTATTGAATGGAAAGTCCTGGTTGCATGAAAGGGTTACGAGTAGTCATGCTTATTACGCCATTAAAAGCATTTGGTCCATAATAAGCAGAGCTTGCTCCTTGTATGATTTCTACCTTCATAATATCTAGCTCAGAAGAGCCTAAAAAGTTCCCTAATGAAAAGTTTAGCCCTGGGGATTGATTATCCACTCCATCAATAATCTGCAATGAGCGAACAGGGGAGGTGCTATTAAATCCTCTGGTATTAATTACTTTAAAACCTAAACTAGCGGCTGTAATATCCACACCTTTAAGTGCACCTAGTCCGTCATAAAAATTAGCACTTGGGGTTTCTTTTATAGCAATCATATCTAATGCTTCAACAGTAAGTGCAGCCTCTTTTTGTTTTTGTGTAATTCTGCTATCTACTACTCTTACTTCTTTTAAGTTTTTGCTGTCAGGAAATAATTTTATTGGTTTTGGGTTTTTATTTGCAATTTCAAGATCTACTGTTTTGTAGCCTAAATATGAAATTTCTAAGGTAATAGGAAATTTATTAGCTACTGTTAGTTGGTAGTTTCCGTTATAATCAGTAGAGGTACCATTACCAGCACCTTTAACAATTACATTTGCTCCAATAAGGGTTTCTTTTGTTTGTCCGTCAATTACAGTTCCATTTATTTGCACTTGTGCATAAGCAATTTGGAAAAGAAAGGTAAAAGCAAGAAGTAAAATTTTATTCATAAAGTAATTTTCAGTAGGTTCGCAAATTACAAATAATAAGTAAAATGGGAGTAGTTTTTAAAAACTCAGAATTTATAAATGAGAATGATTTAATAATAAAAGGTTCAAATAGGGCTTTTAATTATGGAGATGGTTTTTTTGAAACTATTAAAATAGTTGCTAGAAAGCCGTTTAATTTTTCTGTTCACTACTTAAGGTATTGCTTTGCATGTTCGGTTCTTAAACTTGATAATAGAGAATCTGAGAGCAGCTTGCTTTCTTTAATGATTGAGTTAATAAAACAAAACAATGTTGTTAATGGGAGTGTTAAAATCCATATTAGTAGGAGTGGATATGGCAAGTATTTGCCAGACTCTTCTGTTTCAGAAATTTTTATTACGGCTAATAATGGAAGTGAATTTGAAATAAATAAGCCAATGTCATTATGTATTTTTTCTGATGAGGTGAAAGCAAAAGGGAAGTTGTCTAATGTTAAATCTATTAATGCTCTCGTTTCAGTATTAGGAGCAATGTATGCTAAAGAAAAAGGATTTGATAATGCAATATTGCAGAATGTTGATGCTAACTATATTGAAACAAGCAATTCAAATTTATTTATTGTAAAAAAGGGGAGTATTTATACGCCACCATTATCTGATGGCTGTGTTGATGGAACTATGCGTAATTGGATTTTTAAACAAGAAAATGTGATTGAAAAATCATTAAGTTTAACAGATTTACAGGAAGCAGATGAAGTGTTTCTTAGCAATGCAATAAGTGGGATACTAGCTGTAAGTAAGATTGATAAAATTAGTTTTCTAACTTTTAGATATGCTGAAAAATTGCAGAAAAAATTGATTAATTTAAGTTTGGGTCTTTAGGCATATTAGCCCAAATAGCATAATCTTGTTTTTGTGTTTTTATTATATCACTCCATAATTTTGGGTTGGAATAATCCATACATAATTTATCTTTTACATCTTCTACAATCCAACTATCTTCTCTTATTTCATTATTCAGTTGTTCTACTCCCCAACCAGAATAACCTACAAAGAAGCGTATTTCGTTTTTAGTTATCTTTTTATCATGCATCAGCTGAATAACTGTTTCAAAATCGCCACCAAAATAAATACCCTCCGTTATTTTTTGTGATTCAGGAATTAGGCTGCCTAAAGTATGAATAAAATGTAAAGATTGCTTTTCAACCGGACCGCCAATATATACAGGGAAATCGCTTAACGGAATATCATTTAATATTTCATTAAGGTTTGTTTTTGTTGGCTGATTAAGTATTAATCCTATACTTTCCTGCTCATCATGATGAGTAAGAAGTACCACACTCTTAAAGAAAATAGAATCATTTAAAGAGGGTTCAGAAATTAATAATCGGCCTTTTTTGGCTTTCAACATAAATAAAATACCTTTGTTAAACTTTTGTAAATATATAAAATGAAAATTAATATTACTTATGGATATTAAAAACTTGCGTTTAAATTATAAAAAATCAGCTATAGATTTTAGTAATTTAGAAGATAATCCTATACCATTTTTCTTAAAATGGTTTGAGGATGCATTAAAGATAAATAAAGATGAGGCCAATGCTTGTGTGCTTTCTACTATATCACCTAAAAACACTCCCTCATCAAGAGTAGTGTTATTAAAGGCAGTTAACGAAAAAGGCTTTACTTTTTTTACAAACTATACAAGTAATAAATCAAAAGATATTGATGCAAACCCTAATGTGGCATTGAATTTTTATTGGCCAGAATTAGAGCGACAAGTTAGAATTACTGGAATAGCAAAAAAAATTACGACAAAAGAATCGGACACTTATTTTAAAAGTCGCCCAAGAGAAAGCCAGCTAGGCGCATGGGTATCTGAGCAGAGTAAAGCTATTAATTTATATTATAGTTTTATGGATACCTTAAATAAATTAGAAAGTACTTTTAAAGGAAAAGAAGTGAAACGCCCATTGCATTGGGGAGGTTATTGTATTTCTCCTACTAGAGTAGAATTTTGGCAAGGTCGTCCCTCTCGTTTGCACGATAGATTAGTATATGAATACAATGAAAGTGCTTGGAATAAAAAAAGGTTAGCACCTTAAGTACTAACCTTTATAATTATTTTGTTTTTGGTGTAGCTTTTTTCTTTACTGCAGCCTTCTTTTTAGCAACTGGTTTTTTAGCTGCTGCTTTCTTTTCTGCAACTGGTTTATCAGCAACTTCCTTTTTTGGTGTTGCTTTCTTTTTAGTTGGAATAATTATAACTTCAGCTGATTTTTTTGGTCTTACAACTCCATAACTTCCTCTAAAAATTTTCCCCTTTCTTGATTTTCTGTCTCCTCTTCCCATAATTTATTTAATTTTTTGTAAATATATGAATTATTTTTTAGCGTGTGTACCTAAGTATTGTTCTTCAATTTGTGCTGATGATTTAATGCTATTTCTTAGCCATTGCAACATTGCTGTATCTTTCTCATCTTCAGTCATTTTCCAGTCAAAACTTGCTTGTCTTAATTTGTAGGTTAAGTGCTGCAAACATAAGGAAACAGATACCGAAATATTAAAACTTTCAGTAAAGCCATACATAGGTATTTTCATCTTTTTATCTGCTAAAGCTAATGTCTGTTCACTACAACCCCTCACTTCTGCACCAAAAAATAAGGCCACCTTTTGGTTGCTAATATCTAGGTCAAATAAATCGCAATCCGTGTTGTGTGGAGTAGTTGCAATAATTTGATACCCTTGAGATTTTAACTTTTTAATAGCCTCAATTGAATTATGTTTTTCTTGATTATGCCTAGTGATGGAAATCCATTTCTCGGCTCCCATTGATACTTCAGAATCATCATTAAAGATGTTGTCATTTTCAATAATATGTACATCTTGTATGCCAAAACAATCAGCCGAGCGGATTGAAGCCGATATATTACGGCCTTGAAATACATTTTCGAGTACAACCGTAATATGTTTTGTTCTTTGTTCAATTTTTTCTTCAAAAAGCTCTCGCCTTTCTTCCACTACAAACTCCTTTAAGTATTGTACTAAATCATGTTTTAGTTTACTCATAAAACACTATAATTTTCATTGATTTTATTGCCTTGTAAAAACTGCTGTATCGTCATTGGATTTTTCCCCTCTGCTTGCAAATTAAGGATAGCAATTGCATTGTTATTTGTGATGATATGTAAGTAGGTTTTGTTGTCCGTTTTTATGCTTAGTAGTTTATCTGAATTACTGCTAATTACCTCAGATAAATGCACTTTTATTCGTTTTTCAATTCCTTTATCATCTTTTAAAATAAACCATGCAGATGGGCAAATAGCAACATCTTTTAACTTTGTATTGCTATCCAAAAAAGGAGATAATCCTCTCACTAAATTATGTATATCTTGTGCTGATTTAGTCCAATCTATTTTTAATAATTCTTTTGTTAATTTTGGAGCTTCTTGCATTGCTGAATTATGCTGTTGAGGGATTTGAGTTACAGCATTGTTTTTGATAGAATCTAGGGTGTTGATCAGTAATTTACTTCCTTGGTTCATTAAAGTATTATGCAATTCAGCAGCTGTAGTTGTATGGGTTAATATTATTTTTTCTTGCTGAATAATTGCACCAGAATCAATTTGCTGATCAATAAAGAAAGTTGTGATTCCAGTTTCTTTTTCTCCATTAATTAAAACCCTATTTATTGGTGCAGCACCTCTGTAATTTGGTAGGAGGGAAGTATGCAGGTTTATCGTTCCATTTTTTGGTAAACTCCAAACTGATTCGGGTAACATTCTAAAAGCGACAACAACAAATAAATCAGCATTGAATGCTTTTAATTCTGCAATAAAATCTTCTGATTTTAATTTTAATGGTTGGAGTACAGGAATATTATTGCTAATACCTACTTCCTTTACAGCACAGGGTTTTAATTGTTTTCCTCTTCCTTTTCTACTGTCAGGTGGAGTTACTATTGCAACAATATTATGCCCAGCATTAATTAGTGCATTAAGGTTGGTTGCAGCAAAGAAGGGCGTCCCAAAAAATATTATCTTCATCTTTTATTTTTTTAATGGATACAAAACTACCAATTAGCAGCAACTAAATTCCCTTCCATTGGTATTTGTTTCCAAACTTCCCAACTTTATCATTGTCAAATAAAAACTGAATAATATTAATTAGTTGTTGTTCATTTATTGATGGGAGTGATGCGCAAATTTCCTGTATGGTTAGCTCTTTGTTTTCTAAAACTTGGGCTAGTTGTTTTGTTATTTTTTGATATTCTACCTCTTTTATTTTCCTTCTTTTTTCATAAATACAGAAATCACATGTTCCGCATTGCTCACTTTCTTCTTCACCAAAATAATGCAGTAATAATTTACTTCTACATTCTTTTTTATCGGTTATGTAATGCGTTATTTTTTGGAGTTTATCTTGTTCGTACTTTTTTCTATTTTCCCATTTTTGTTCTTCTAAATAAAGATATTCAATGTCTTTTCTCTCCTTAAGGTAAGTGATTTCGCCATTGTTATTTTTTGGAAGATATTTTACTATTTCTAGTTGTACTAACTTATCTAATAATCGTTTTACTTCATCAGCAGTAACATTAAACCTGCTTGCTATTTCCTGTTCATTAATAATTACATAATTGTTAAATAAATTGGTGTAGGAACGCAAGAGTAATTTAATAAAATTATCATAATACCGATTAGCAATTTGAAACTTGTATAGGTTGGCATTACTAATAATAATCATTAGTTTGGAAGGGTTGTGTACCGCATCAGATAGTTTAAGGTGTTCTTCTTTTTCTAGGTACTTAAGAATGTTGTAGGCCTTTAAATTGCTGATTTTATAGCCCTCACTAAAATTTGAAATGTCAAATGAAATAGCCTCAGCAGGAAGTACATGTTCGGCAATTTGTAAATAATTTGCTAGTTTTTGATACACTTCTTTTATTTCAGTAATGGATGGGTAGCGCAGGTTTAATAAATTCTGTTGTTTTTTTACATCACTTTTATTGGCTAATAAAAAAGCATAGGCCTGTTTTCCATTTCTTCCTGCACGCCCTGCTTCCTGAAAATAGGCTTCAATAGTTGAGGGTAATTCCATGTGTACTACCAGTTTTACATCTGGCTTATCAATTCCCATACCAAAGGCATTAGTAGCTACCATTATTCGGGTTTGGTTTTTTGTCCAACTTTCTTGCCTTTCGGTTCTGGTTTTAGCTGCTAGTCCTCCATGATAATAACTAGCAGAATAATTATTAGCTACTAAAAATTCAGTAATCTCTTTTGCTGCTTTACGGCTACCAACATATACGATAACGGAACTTTTAATTTTATCTACTAATTTTAATAATCGTAATTTTTTATCTTCTACATTATCTACTACATAAGAAAGGTTTTCTCTTACAAATGAGGATTGAATAAGGTTGTGTTCTTTAAAGTCAAGGTTGTTTTGAATGTCATCAATTACACTAGCAGTTGCAGTTGCAGTTAGTGCCAATATTGGTGTTTCAGGAATGATTTCTCTTATCTCAGAAATATGCCTGTAGGCTGGGCGAAAATTATGTCCCCATTCAGAAATACAATGCGCTTCATCAACAGTAATAAGGTTGATGTTCATTTCCTTAATCCTAGTTTGTACTAATTCATTTTGCAATCTTTCAGGAGATAAATACAGGAATTTAACGCCACCATAAATACAATTGGTTAGTGCAGTATCAATATCATTGTAATGCATGCCTGAAGTAATTGCTACTGATTTTATTCCTTTGGATTTTAGGAATCGAACTTGGTCGTCCATAAGTGCAATAAGAGGGGAAATGACCAAACAAATTCCTTCTTGCATTAGTGCAGGTACTTGATAGCAAATTGATTTTCCACCACCAGTTGGTAAAAGAGCTAAGGTGTCCTTTTTTTCAATTACTTGCTTTATAATCTCGGCTTGTTTTAAGCGAAATTGTGTGTGTCCCCAATATTTTATTAATACATCAATTGCCTCCATTAAAACCAAAAGTACAAAATATAAAATAAAAAAAGCCCCTACAGTGTAGAGGCCTTTGTATTTAAGTAAGAATTACTTTTATTCTTGATCCGCTAAAAATCGTTCAGCATCTAAAGCAGCCATACAACCTGTACCTGCTGAAGTAACAGCTTGACGGTAAACATGATCAGCAATATCACCTGCAGCAAATACTCCAGGAACTTTAGTTTTTGAAGTTCCAGGCTCAATAATAAGATAGCCAGCATCATCCATTTCTAATTGCCCTTTAAATAAATCGGAATTTGGTTTGTGCCCAATAGCAACAAAGAATCCTGAAGCAGGAATAACTGTCTCCTCATTTGTTTGATTATTGATAGCAGTTACACTTTCAACTCCAATAGCTCCTGGTTCGCCATTAATGCTTTTTGTGTTATGATTGAAAAGTACTTCAAGGTTTGGTGTATTAAATACTCTATGTTGCATAGCTTTTGAAGCACGCATTTCATCTCTACGGACAATCATAGTTACTTTAGTACACATCTTAGCTAAGTAAGTTGCTTCTTCAGCAGCTGTATCACCAGCACCCACAACAACTACTTCTTTCCCTTTATAAAAGAAACCGTCACAAGTAGCACAAGCCGAAACTCCATAACCGTTTAATCTTTTTTCATCATCCATACCTAGCCACTTAGCAGAAGCACCAGTTGCAATAATTACTGTTTGTGCAAGTATTGTATCTTTCTCATCTACTTCAACTTTAAATGGACGTTCAGAAAAATCAACTTTAGTAACCATTCCCCACCTTGTGTCCGTGCCAAAACGCTCAGCCTGCGCTTTAAAATCCTCCAT
>Ga0233426_10003855_pt1 | contig 11552 bp, 14 predicted proteins | sample SI_118_April2016_6_FD_179875 | JGI IMG/M metagenome (GOLD analysis project Ga0233426, IMG submission 179875) | Seawater microbial communities from Saanich Inlet, British Columbia, Canada - SI_118_April2016_10_MG | ecosystem: Environmental > Aquatic > Marine > Inlet | place: Canada: British... | reverse complement strand
AAGCCGCGAACTAGGGGTTAATTTTACGCGCATGACCGAGCAGGTTTATCAGCTTGATATCGGGCAATCTTCGCCGCTTGCCTATCCTCTTGCGGCTGGGCTTGCGGCGTGGCATCTCGGATGTGAATTGCAGCTTAGTTTGAGCCTTTTTTTGCAAAGCTTTATCGGTAATTTAATTTCCGTAGCGGTTCGAGCGGTGCCACTTGGACAGTCCGATGGACAGATTATCCTCGCCCGATTAATGCCAGCTGTGGCAGCGCTCGCTGATGAGGCAGCGACAACACCGCTTGATGATATTGGCGGCTATACGATTCTGGCCGACCATGCTTCGATCTTGCATGAAAACCTTGAAACAAGGATTTATCGAACATGATTGGTCATGAACAAGAATCGGTTGGCGTGCAGGCAAAGATCGCCAGCCGCAATGGCCCCTTGCGTGTTGGCATTGGCGGGCCGGTTGGGGCGGGTAAAACAAGTTTGACTGAGGCGCTTTGCCGCTACCTGGCATCACGTGTTTCGATGGCGGTGATCACCAATGACATTTACACCCGTGAGGATGCTGACTATTTGATGCGGGTTCAGGCATTGCCAGCCGAGCGGATTAGGGGTGTTGAAACTGGCGGCTGTCCGCATACGGCGATCCGCGAGGATGCATCGGTCAATCTTGCGGCGGTGGCTGATCTTCGTGCCGCTATTCCTGATCTTGATATCATTCTGATTGAATCTGGTGGTGACAATCTTGCGGCAACCTTCAGCCCCGAACTGGCTGATCTGACAATCTATGTGATTGATGTTTGCATGGGCGGCGATATTCCACGCAAGAAAGGCCCAGCTTTGACAAAATCCGATATGCTGGTTGTCAATAAGGTCGAGCTTGCGCCGCATGTTGGCGTAGATCTTGAAATCATGGCGGCAGATACGGCAACCGCCCGCAATGGCCGACCATTTATCTTTGGGTCAATGCGCAAGAATGATGGTGTTGCCGCGCTCGGTGATTTTATTCTTTATGAAGCCAACCTTTAAAGCTAATCCGGTCTGCTTATTCTTGCGGTTTTGGCAATGTGGTGCTTGCCATGAAGGTTGCAAAAAAAGCTTCACGGTGCCGCTTGACCGCTATTCAATTGCATGCGTAATCCTTAACCCATCAATCAGTTCAGTCATCGCCTGCGATGCAGGGCTGTAAAGGTCATTTAAAAACTCAATTTGTTGCGCTTTGAAACCTTCTTGGCTCAAAGACCATTTTGCCATGCCAACCATGACCGGCAATAATCCCAATGCAGGTTCAGTGAGGCTGTAAATTTTGCGCTGCGCGTGCCCAGCATCGCCGCGAGCGTTAAGAAGCCCTATATCGCAAAGACGCTTTAAACGATTTGCTAATGTTGGCCTGGGAATTTTCTCATTATTATTGTCCAGAATTGCGCCAAATGTTCTTTGGTTAAAGAATGCAATATCACGAAGCACAATAACGGCCCATTGGTCTGATAGCACTTCTGCTGCCACCGCAATTGGACAGGTAATATCTCCTCTCAAGGATATACTCTTCTTTACAAGACCTTCCATTGTTGTTCCTTCGCCCTGCGTGCATCAACAAACCAAAACCGTATATGATTTTTAACCGGTTTGAAATAATAAAAGGAATATTCACATGTTTTTATTGAATACTAATCTTCTTAACTGAGCCGATGGGTTTAGAATTTGTTAATTAATTGATCACTGGAATGAGAGTTTAACAACCGGGATATATAGTTTCACATAATTGCAAGAAACAACCATTTCTTTACATTTTGTAGCTTGGGCGTTTTCATTGAAATTACGAATATGTGCCAAAGAATTAATAGGGAGAAATTGAATATGCTTTTTAAAATGGCTTGGACGCACTCACCGGAAGCAAGAGATAGAACTATAAAGCAGTTCATGGAAACTGGAGGAATGCCCCCAGAAAACGTTGAATTGGTATCACGCTATCATAATTTAGATGGAACCGGCGGCTTCGCAATTCTTGAAACTACAGATGCTGCGGCACTTGCAGATTATGCGCTGGATTGGAATGGCCTAATTGAAATCGTAATCACGCCCATTATGGATGATGAAACGATTGGCGGCGTTCTCGGTAAAAAATTCAGTTAAAAGATTAGGAGAAGACGATGAGGGTTTTGTACATTGGGATGTATAGCGACGCTGGACTTGAGGGCTTAGAGAGTAGCAGCTTGGCAAAACGAAAAGAAGCTGCGGCTTCAATTGCGAAGGCGGCTGGTGGAGAACTGCTTGATTTGATGTATCTCCAGGGCGATTACGACATGGCAGCCCTGATGGAATTACCAGACATAGAGGCAGCTAGCGGATTGTTAAAGGCTGTCAATGACTCTGGCGCATGGGAGGACATGATGATGTTCCCCGAATTTGACCTTGATAAGGGGCTGAGAGCAATTAACGCAGTCAAGTCGAGCTATAAGGTGCCCGGCAAAGACTGATGAAGCATGCATTTAAAGCCTGAAAAAAGGAACTAGCTTTATGGCAAAATATACAAACGTTGTCAGGTTCAAAGTTAAACCTGGGAAACAGTAAGAATTTGAGTCATTGTTCAGCAAGGCTGATAAGTGGGATGGCCAATTACTCCATATTCTTGCGCGTACAGGTGAACAAAACTATGTGGGTTATGGCTTATGGGAAAGTGAAGAAGAAATGGCAAACGCGATGCCACTGATGATTGGACTGCTCGACAGTACACGGCATTTGCTCGAAGAATTGTCCCCCGAACTAGGCGTGACTGATCCCGTTTCAGGTACTGTTGTTTTTGAAAAAAACAATTGATGTAGCCATCGCTAACAGAGTGATAATGTCTGGATATATTGCAGACCCTTGTACCATTAAAATTTAAGCAAGTTGATAGAAATATTTATTTGTCAAATCTTTCAACAAAGTTATTCTCGCAGCCAGATAAGCTTAAAACGTCGCCAAAGGTGAACGCTGCTGTTTTGCAAATATGCAGCATAACCGCGTCAAACTGTAAAACGAAAGGAATCGAAAATGAAAAATTACATGGTAACCCACACGCTTAAATCAGATGAAGCGATGGATACATATTTTCAGGCTTTGGAGACAATGAGTGAAGCTGACATCCGCGGCGCAATGAAGAATGATAAAGCATCATTTCAAATGCAGTGGAACGCTGGAAAGGCAGACAAGGTTATGTTCTGCTGGTGGAAAGCGGAAAGCCCAGAAGCGATTGTTGAGACGCTTGGAGACATGGCACAATTATTTGATAATGATATCCGCGAAATGCCAAACGTCTATGATTTTAAAGATTGATTTTTAAATAGAATTGGCGCATCCATGGCGCCGTTTCACCACACAATTTGACGGTTGATGGAATGAGTTGGTGATTAGGTTGGCGATGATAAAGCCATGCCTGTGATGCTGGCGTTTTAGTCGCTACAGCCCGCAAATTGCCGTGTAACAAGGTGCTTTTGACGGGCGCTGCCCCCCGGCTATTTTGTCGCAAAATCCTTTGATTAAAGACGTTCAGCTTGGTGTGTTTCTGACAAGCTTGCCGACAAGGCGGCGAGTCAAGGGGGCAACAATCAGGATCGTTGGAAACGCAACAATCCAGCTTTTCAGCCAAGCGGTCATCCACAAGATGAAAAATCCGTCAATCAGCCCGGTTGTGTTAAACACCGAAACCGCTGAAACAACGCATGACATGAAAATTGACAGGAAAAAGCTAAAAATTAGCTGGGTGTATTTGGCTGGAAACATAATGGCCCTCTAACTCGTTGAATTGCTCAGTTTCCTGATTAAACGTTGAACCCCCATCCAAAATAAAATGCAGCTTCCAGCATAGATGCCACGCTCTTGAAACGAGATATCATCCGATAAAACCAGATATAAACAAACAACAATGATGATGCTGTTATTTAGCCCGATCAATAAACTGGGGATAACCTGTTTCATTATTATTACTCATTCCATTGCGTGAACTGAACTGCCTTGGCCTGAACCGCCAAGTCGCCAAAGCATGACATTGTAGTGACCGTAAAAGCAACCGCTTCGCCGTTCACCCTGCGCGTTTGCTGGCCTGCCCAACTGTTGGCAAGCATTGTGCACGCATCTAGTTAACTTGTTTGCGATGGTAATTGTTGATTTGATGTTCGACGCCGGTTTGTTTAGGCTTTGCTGGCCCCGCCAAAATCAATGATGCAAGCAGATCAAATGCGCAAACATATCCCAAAAATTGCCCTTCTCGGTCTGATCCTTGAGTCAAATCGGTTTGCCCGGCCAGCGTCTTTAGACGATTTTGAATGCCTCACGGTAAAACGCGGCAAAACATTGATTGATGATGCAAGGTCGGCAACACCTACGATTGCCATCGAGTTTTCTGCCTTTGTAAAGGCAATGGACGCAACCGGTGATTGGCAGCCTGTGCCCATTATTTTGATGGCGTCGCGCCCACTTGGCGTGGTTCGTGAGGCGGTTTTTAAAAGCTATTGCGCCGAAGCCATCAGCCAGCTAGACGATAGCTTTGATGGGGTTTATTTGTGCCATCATGGCGCCATGGTAGCCGAGCATTTGCACGACCCTGACGGTGCCATTGCCGAGATGGCCCGATTGGCGGTTGGGCCGAAAACGCCAATCATCATGACGCTCGACCTTCATGCAAATATTTCTGAAAAGATGTGTCATTCGGTTGATTTGATTTGCGGATACAGAACAAACCCTCATGTTGATCAATATGACCGTGGGCAAGAGGCGGCATTCGGACTGCGGCAGATCCTTAATGGTTTGGCTCGGCCAAAAATAGCACATGTAAAATTACCACTTGCCCCTTCATCGATAACGCTGCTTACCGCCAATGGGCCCTTAGGGCGGGCGATTGATTTTGGACAGCGGCGGCTGGCCGAATTTGGCAGCAAGATATTGAATATTTCCATTTTTGGAAATTTCATTTTTTCGGATGTTCCGGAAAATGGCGTTTCAATTGTTGTCACCGCAAGAGATGACACGGCGATTGCAACAAGTCTGGCCAATGAAATTGCTGCTTTTATCTGGGACACCAGGGATGATTATGTGAAGTCATTAACCCCTTTTGAGAAAGCCATTGAAATTGCCTTGGATAAAGGCCGTAAGCCGGTGATTTTTGCTGACTCGGGCGATAATCCAGGCGGTGGTGGCAGTGGCCGCACGACTGGGCTGTTATCAGCATTGCTGGCATCAGATGCCACGAATGTTCTGTATGGTTCTTTTTTTGACCCCACCCTTGCACAAGACGCGCATGCCAAAGGGATCGGCGCAATCTTTACGGCGATTTTCAATCACGACCGCAACGATACCCCGTGGGAGCAATGGGATGAACGGTTTGGCGTTGAGGCAAAAGTGATTGGTTTACATGATGGCGAAATTGTCGGCAGATTGGGAATGATGGCAGGCCGGAAATTGTCGCTTGGGCCATGCGCCTTGCTCGAAATAGCCGGTTTAAAAGTTGTGGTGATTTCTGAGCGTGCGCAAACCGCCGATCCGGTTTTTTTCGAAATGTTCGATCAGGACATCGCCGCCGCCTATACGGTCATTGTCAAATCCAGAGGGCATTTCCGGGCAGGTTTTGCGCCTTGGTTTGAGGGGTCGAACATATATGAAATTGATACGGTCGGGTTGACGTCACCGGTGCTTTCAAGATGGAATTTTAAGAATGTCCCGCAACCATCTTTTCCGTTTCAGACAAAAGCTGAGTGGAAGAGATACCTATAATGCAGTTGAGGGTCTACAGCGTTTTGGCAAGGATGGTCTCGACAAGGGTCTGGATGCGAAAAGCCTCTTCCATTGTCGCCAGCCTGTTTGGTTTTGCCGCTAGGTGAAGCGAAAGGTCATCAAGCTGCGCTTTTAGGCTTATTGCCCGAGGGTCTTTTGGTTGTTCGCGCAGCGCGATGAAATTGCCGCCATCACTGGTCGCATCTTTATGAAAATCAGTGATACAGCGGCTGGATTTGGTTCCTTTTACGGTAAATTCCTGCCGGTTAGGCTGAGCGCCGCCAATTGTTGCCAGAATAGACACCGCCTGTCCGGTTTCTGACTCTAGCCGTGCCAGAACCGCGGTTTCGCATAAGGACGGATCATCAGGATATGTCGTGTGTGCTGATATAAGTGATAAAGGCCCCAGTACGCGCTCGGTGAAAAACAGAAAATGAGAAATCACTTCGCGGGTCATGCCGCCCTCGGCACGGAACCGCAGCCAATCAGCCCCCTTTTGCCATTGGCGCGGCCAGGCCGGGTAGGTCACGATAATATCGACCCCAAGCAAGGCACCCATCTCGCCGCGTTCTTTTGCTGCTAATAAATCGGTCAAGGCGGCACCTGATGCTTGCGTAAAGTTGACCGCAACAGGAACATTATAGGCTTTCAATAAGGCCATAAGCCTTGCGCTATCGTCAAGATTGATGCCAAACGGTTTTTCCAGAAACAGGGCTTTGCCCGCCGCCGCCGCTGCAAGCGCATAGGGTTCCCGAACCGCCGGTGGGCAGGCAAGATAAACCAGATCTGCCTTGCTGATGGCGTCACTTGCGCTATCCATAACTTTTGATTGAGGGTCTAAAATAATTGCCTGACGGCAAGCAGACTCATCTGGATCCCATAAATAATCGGGTTCAAAACTGTGGTGAAGCCGCATATGAGTAAGCATCCGCTGCCCCATTATACCCAACCCGATAATTGCTACTTTCGTTGTCATGGTCGTGGCCTTTATCCAAATCTTTATCAAACTACTTGCGCGGCTTTTAAAATCGGCTGTCTTGGAAGAGGGTGAGATAGTTTTGTCCAAGTTTAACATCATAAAATTCTGATGCCTTATTGTCATGGAGCGCGCTGAGGGCTTTGGCCGCCCAAACTACATTACCCTCAAGCGCCAACAACAAATAATTTTTTGCCTTTGCATCATCTTTTTCAACGTCATCGCCCAAAAGATACGCCACACCAAGGGCAAAATATCCTGCCGGATATGCGAATGACGCCGATTTGCTAAAAGATGACATCGCGCTGCTGGAGTCACCATCGCGCAATTGACCACGGCCAAGCTGCAAATAATAGCGCGCCTGGTCTTGTGCTTTTGTCGCTGATTCAATGTCGGTGCGGCAGGCGCTAATCAATCTTTTTGCCTGAATATCTTCAAATCTAACCGGTTTAGACTGGCGTAACGGATCGGCCGCCAAAGCCCCCAAATCATCACAGCTTGACCTCGGCTGGTCTAAAGCGCTGCTGTTGCTTGGTTTAGCCAAGATCAACAGGCTAGCAATCAAGATGACAAGCCGCATTTCTTTTGAGCCTTTGGGAATTGCTTTGGTGGTTATTGCTATATTTGCGCTTGTCAGTTTAAGTGCCGCTAATGCCAAGTCAACAACCGCCTTTATGCCGCGGTTTGTGCTATTCCAACTGCACCATCGTGTTTGCTATTTTGTGATGGTCAATTGAAATTGGCAAACATATGCCTATCTAATATCGATTGATAATCAAAAGGTGTGATGACGATGGCTCGGAAATTTTTCATTATCGGCGCAATCATGATAGCGAGTTTGCTTGGCGCTCAAGCATTTGCCGCGGGCGGTGATGATTACGCGCCGACCGCGGCCAAGCCAGCGGCCTATAACAAAGCGCTGGTTCTGATCAAGGATAAAAATTATGACAAGGCCATTGTGAAGCTTAAAGAAGCTGAAGTTGCGGCCAAAAAAGACGCTGATATCCAAAATTTACTGGGGTTTGCTCATCGCAAGTCAGGCAAGCTGGACGAGGCGGCAAAATATTATAAATCTGCCTTGGCGCTCGACTCAAAGCATAAAGGTGCTTTGGAATATCAAGGTGAATTGTTTTTGATGCTTGGTGACAAGGCTAGCGCTGAAAAGAATCTGCAAAAACTGGATAAGATTTGTTGGCTTGGTTGCGGTGAGTTGGATGACCTTCGCACCGCGATCAGAAATTATAAGCCGTGAGCGGTTGGATTTTGCGCTTGCCTGATCTTGTGGCAAAGTCATTATTGCTACGTTAATTTATGTCTGCCAATCCATAATTGAGAAGCCAAGGGAGATCATTTTGCCCATAGACCCGTTACCGCAAAACCGACTTGGTAAGGTAATTATCGTCATTTCGATCATGTTCGTATTGTTGTTTGCATCAGCCGTGTTGATGCATTGGCTTGACAGTCCTGAAAGCCTGAATCCGGTATTTGGCTAGCCTGTTTTCACCTTGTTCGATTGATGGCCATTTAGGCTTTGTCTTTGTTTGAATTTACCACCACAGCTAGCCGATATAAGGATTAATCAATTGCAGCTTTCTATTCTCATTCATGCCGCCAATATTGGTTTCATGGTTATGTTTTCGGCCGTTGTTGCGCCGACAGTTTTCATGGTTCTATCGCAAAAAGCGGCTGGTGCTTATCTTCGGAAACTATTTCCAAGAATGTTTATGTTTGGATTTATAACCTCAAGCTGTGCCGCGCTTGCCGCACTGTTTGATGGTCATTCACCAAATGTCATTATTTCGGTGTTGGTTGCCTTGGGGTTTTTGGGTAATGCTTTTATCCTAACACCGCAGATCAATAAATATCGCGACGCGCTTCTTGCTGGTGATACAGCTGCAAAAGCGATGTTTGGCCGGCTTCATTTGATATCAGTTGCGGTGTTTCTTGTTCAATTGCTGGCAAGCGGCTACATCGTCATGATGGCCTATTTATCACGCTAGCAATCAATCACCATTAATCATTTGTGGTTGTATAAAACCCTATTTTCGGCTTTTGCCGCAAATCTTATCGGCGTTTGTTTGGGACGCGCGAATTGAAATCGGCCGGCCGTTTTTTAATCCAATTGATAAATTTGGCAATTCTTGGATGCTGCCGCAGCGCGTCAATTGAATGATGATCTCTTGCCAATTCGGCTTCGGTCAAACTTGCATGTATTTCTTTGTGACAAATATGGTGCAAAAGAACTGTCTCACCAGTTTTTCTGCCTTTTAGTTTTGGAATCAAATGATGTTTTGATTGCGCAACATTGGCAGGAAGCGACCGAAGACAAAGCGGGCAAATCGGGTCATCCATGTCTTTTAAATTTGTCTCCTGAAATGCTGTCTGTCTTTGCGCTTGCTGGCAGAATCGGTTTGGATGCTTCTACAAGTTATGACGCTTTCCAACCATTATAGCCTTGATGGCGTCTATGCTTCAATCAGACCGAAGTGATAATGATGCCAGCGGACAAACGCCATTGACCTAAAAGTCAACCTAGCCGGAAATAGCGCTACTCACGGCACTAACTGTGATCGTACGCAAGAGCCGCATAGATAATCGGATGTTTTGGGATCATAAGTCACATGCACCCCGCGCAATGGTGGCAGATAGGGCGGCTTGGTATTGCGAATACATTTATCGCAGCCCTGATTTTCATAAATGAAAAATTGGCGCTGCAGATAAATCCATTCGGATCCACGAACCAGCTTTGGTACAATAATCTCTGACAAAAGGTCTCACTCAGTTTCATTGTTTTGGCGGTGGCCAAAATTATCAACATATTTGGGTCATTCCAATCTTGGCGATATCATTGCGGGGATGGCGGTTCATTTTGCCAGTGCAATGACGTTGCCTTGGCTTGTGATTTATGTGTTATTGATAATATGTTGCTCGGGACTACAGTTTTAGATGGTAACATGAGGTTCAAATGAAAATGAAATTTCGCGCCGCGTTTTTGGGGCTGAATTATATTGCGACAGTGGTGGCAAGCCTGATGATATTGTTTTTAGACCAATTTTCATTTGTTGAAAAAGCCGTCTATGGCACAAGTGCAATTTTGATCGGCATGGCCATTCGTAATTTTGTACAAATCAAAATGCCAATCGAAGAATAAGCACCAGCCCTTTTGGGGGCTCGCACCAGCTATTTATGTGTTTGCAATCGCTAAAGCCGGCGTGCCAGCGCATCATAGGCACGCGAGCTTAGCAACCGGCGAAGGATCATCATTAATGTTGTGGCAGTGGTGACGCGGTATCGCAGTTTTGGCCGTTTTGCTGTGGCCGCATGCATCACCACCTTGGTAACGGCAGCCGGCATCAATTCAAAAGTATCTGGTGGCGGATTGATGGCTGATAAGCGCGGTATGGCGATTTCTTCATACCAAGATTTGTGGGCAGTTCCCTTCCAATTGATCCATTGTTTGAATTGTATATAGGCATTTTCCCTGATCCGGGTTCGAATAGGCCCGGGCTCAACAAGAATTAAATGAATATTTGTTCCGTGAAGCTCTAGCCGCATCGTATCGGTTAGCCCCTCCAATGCAAATTTGGTGGCATTATAGGCGCCCCTGAATTTTAAAGGCGCAAAGCCAAGAACCGATGAATTCTGGATAATACGACCCTGTTTTTGTTGACGCATCTGCGCGATGGCAAGCCGTGACAATGTATGCCAGCCAAAGAAATTCGCCTCGAAAATTGCTCGTAAGGCAGCTGTTGGAAGATCTTCGACAAGCGCCGGAATGCCATAAGCGCCATTGTTGAATAAAACATCTAGATGCCCGTCGGTAAATTCAAGCGCATCAGCAAAGCCTTTAATGATGCTTGCTTCATCTTCATAATCAATGCAAATGCTATGGATTTTATGTTGATCGAGCATGATTACGCAGTCCGCTGGCTTGCGACAGCTGGCGATAACCTTCCAGCCGGCATCACGAAAGGCAAGCGCGGAATCAAGGCCGATGCCGCTTGAGCATCCGGTGATCAAAATTGATTTCATGATGATAGCCTTTTTTGGTCGGGGTCTCTGTTTCGTGCAGTCAGTCTCAGCGTCTAATGAGGGTCTATACCTAATTTCCCGGTCATGCCATGTAATTCAAGCTGCGCCGCGATCCAGCCATTTTTGATTGATTGTGCAATTAGCGTGTTGATAAAGGCAATGGATTCTGCTTTGCCTTTGGCAAGGCCGATTGATTGCTTTACTGTAGTAAAAGAAGGGTCGATTATCCGAAGGCCGCTATGAATGGCCATGTCTTCAAGAAGCTTTGGTTTCAGACTTGCCAGAACATTAACCTTTTTTTCAAAAAACAAATCATGCGCTGCCTGAATTGATGACGCCCGAATAATCTGGGCTTGGCTGAAATGGTCGGTAAGCCAGAGATCATAAGCGCTTCGCTCGGAAACGGCGATTTTTGCGGCAGCCCGATCAATATCATCATTGGTCCAAAAATCATCATCATGGCGTACCAGAAAATTGGCTTCGATCACGACATAGGGGTGACTGAAATCCAGCGTTTGGGCGCGCTCAGCCTCAAATGCGATATTGCCGATATCCCAGATATCCTGATTGACGGCATCGGCCAGTTTCCCTGGTCGATCGAAGCAAACCAGCTCGCAAGACAGGCCAAGCGTTGAGGCAACAAGATTGGCAATATCGGGCGAAATCCCCTGCGGGCTGCCATCAGCGGCAGTGCCGGATACCAGCAGAAAATTGCTTAAATTAATGCCGGCACGCAAAACACCCCTTGGTGCCAATTGCTGTTTCACCAAATCTGATACAAACATAAATTCCCTCCAAAACC
>Ga0233426_10003853_pt1 | contig 11555 bp, 9 predicted proteins | sample SI_118_April2016_6_FD_179875 | JGI IMG/M metagenome (GOLD analysis project Ga0233426, IMG submission 179875) | Seawater microbial communities from Saanich Inlet, British Columbia, Canada - SI_118_April2016_10_MG | ecosystem: Environmental > Aquatic > Marine > Inlet | place: Canada: British... | reverse complement strand
ATGCTTTTGTGAAAACAAATGTTTTGGGGACCTTTAATTTATTAGATACAGCAAAAAATTATTGGATGGAATCTCCAAAGATGTATAAAAAAGGATTTGAAAATTGTAGATTTCATCATATTTCTACAGATGAAGTATACGGAACTCTTGGAGAAACGGAATTGTTTACTGAAGAGACACCCTATGCACCAAACAGTCCGTACAGTGCGTCAAAAGCTTCTTCAGATTTTATGGTACGGAGTTATTTTCATACCTACGGAATGAATGTCGTTACCACCAATTGCTCTAATAATTATGGGGAAAAACAACACGATGAAAAGTTGATTCCGACCATCATTAGAAAGGCAGTTTCTGGTGAAAAAATTCCAATTTATGGTGATGGTAAAAATATTAGAGACTGGCTGTACGTTTTAGATCATTGTAAAGGAATTGAATTGGTTTTTACCTCTGGAAAATCTGGGGAAACCTACAATATTGGTGGCAAAAATGAGCGGGATAATTTGTACATAGCGCATACTATTTGTGCTATTTTAGATGAAATAATTCCAAAAACCACCTCTTATAAAGAGCAAATTCGCTTTGTAAAAGACAGACCAGGGCATGATTATAGGTATGCAATAGATGCAACAAAGTTAGAACAGGAATTAGGTTGGAGAGCTGCTGAAAATTTTGAATCAGGAATTCGAAAAACCATACAATGGTATTTAAGTAAATACACATAATATGAAGGGAATAGTATTAGCAGGAGGTTCAGGGACAAGGTTACACCCATTAACATTAGCGGTTAGCAAACAGTTGATGCCAGTGTATGATAAACCTATGATTTATTATCCGATATCAGTATTAATCCTAGCTGGAATCAGAGAAATATTAATCATTTCTACGCCCCAAGATCTCCCTTTATTTAAAAGACTATTGGGTGATGGAAAGAAATATGGATGTAATTTTCAATATGCTGTTCAAGAACATCCCAATGGATTGGCAGAAGCGTTTATTATTGGGGAAAAATTTATAGGAGACGATACAGTAGCTTTAATCTTAGGAGATAATATTTTTTATGGGTCTGAGTTGTCAAAACTATTAAAAGCAAATACAAATCTTACTGGAGGAATTGTATATGCCTATCATGTAAAGGATCCAGAACGCTATGGTGTTGTTGAGTTTGATGATGATTATAATGCAATTTCTATTGAAGAAAAGCCAGCAAACCCAAAATCGAATTATGCCGTTCCTGGAATTTATTTTTATGACAATGAGGTTGTTACCATTGCTAGAAAGATCAAACCAAGTAAAAGAGGCGAGTTAGAGATTACAGATATCAACAATGTGTATTTAAAAAAGAATACATTGGCTGTAAAAGTTTTAGACAGTGGGACCGCCTGGTTAGATACAGGGACTTTTGGTTCTTTGATGCAAGCAGGTCAATTTGTCCAAGCCATCGAAGAACGGCAAGGATTGAAAATAGGAGCCATCGAAGAGGCGGCATATCAAAGTGGCTTTATTACAAAAAAGCAAGTGTGTAAATTAGCAGAGCCTTTGTTGAAAAGTGGTTATGGAGAAAATTTAATGAAGTTATAATGAAGGTTACAGAAACGCATTTAAAAGGGTGTTTTATCATAGAACCCGAAGTTTTTGTTGATGAAAGAGGGTGTTTTTTTGAAAGTTTTCACAAAGAGAAATTCCAACAATTAACAAATATTGAAGTCGATTTTTTGCAAGACAATGAAGCCTTTTCCAATAGAGGAGTTGTTAGAGGACTGCATTTTCAAAAAGGACAGTATGCCCAAGCAAAATTGATCAGAGTTGTAAAAGGAAAGGTTCTAGATATTGCTGTAGACTTAAGATCAGGGTCAAAAACATTTGGAAAGCATTTCTCAATTATCTTATCAGAAGAAAACAAAAAACAACTTTTTGTACCAAGAGGGTTTGCGCATGGATATGCTGTTTTAGAAGATAACACCTTATTTTCTTACAAATGTGATAATTATTACAATAAAGAGTCGGAGAGTGGAGTTATTTATAATGATAAGGATTTACAGATAGATTGGATGTTAGAGGAGAATGAAATAAAACTTTCAGAGAAGGATGAAAAATTAAAAGCATTTAAAAATTTTAACCTGGGTAAAAAAATTGGAATAATAATTCAAGCTAGAACTTCTTCTACAAGGTTGCCAAGTAAAATAATTTTAGAAATAGAAGAGCAAATTACTTTTTTAGATGTTTTATTACACAGGTTAAAATTTTTAAATATTGACTTACCAATTTTTTTAGCAACTTCAGACTTAAAGGTAGATAGTGTATTAGAAACTTTTGCGATAAAATATAATCTAAAATTTTTCACTGGATCCGAGCAAAATGTTTTAGAAAGGTTTATAAATTGTGCTGAAGAAAACGATTTGCAGACAATGATAAGAATTTGTTCAGACAATCCTTTTATTGATCTTAGTTTAATAGAAAATTTGTACAAAAATTATAAAGGAGAAGATTATTTGTCTTATAAAGTTAATAATTCTCCTTCAATTTTAACTCATTTTGGGTTTTTTACAGAGATGGTAAGTCTACAAGCGTTAAAAAAGGTAGCTTTTAAAAATGATAAAAAATGTATTGAACATGTCACGAATTGTATTTATGAAAATACAGACTATTTTCGTGTAAATTTTATCGAAGAAAATATCAAAAATAATAATATTAGATGTACTATTGACACTAAAGAAGATTTTGAGATCCTCAAAGATATATATATCAATTTCACAAAAGAAAACCCAACGGCTGGGTATTTAGACATAATAAAATATGTAGAGTCAAGACCTGATTTGTTACATAAAATGAAGAAATTAATAATAGAAAATAAAAAATGACATATGTAATTGGTGAAATAGGGCAAAATCACAATGGATCAGTTGATTTGTGTAAGTTATTGATAGATGTTGCTGCTAGGCCAGTAAAAGACCATTTATTTGATAATAATTTAAAGCAAATGGATGCTGTAAAGCTGACAAAAAGAGATTTATCTCAAGAATTATCATCAACTCAAATGAATAGCATTTATAATTCACCTCATTCATTTGGTAAAACTTATGGCGAGCATAGAAGCTTCCTAGAATTAAATGATGAACAACATTTTGAAGTATATAAATACGCAAAAGATAAGGGGTTAGATTTTGTAGAAACTTTGTGTGCAATAGGCTGCTTAAGTATGCTTAAATTATTTAGACCAGACAAGCTAAAAGTTGCTTCAAGAGATCTAACAAATTTACCTTTGCTTTCGGCTTTAGCAGAAACAAAAATTCCTATTATAGTTTCTACGGGTATGGCTGGAAAAAAAGAATTAAACCAAGCTCTAGAAACTATTAACAAATATCACAATGATATTTCAATTCTACATTGTGTCTCAGAGTATCCTACTAGGTATGAGAATGTTAATTTAAAAACAATAACCTATTTAAAAAAACAGTATCCAGAATATTCAATAGGTTATTCAGATCATACTATTGGTATTTCCACACCAATTGCAGCAGTAGCTATGGGTGCGAAAATTATTGAAAAGCATATTACCTTAGATAGAAATTTAAAAGGGACAGACCAAAAAGGCTCGCTGGAAATAGATGGTATTTTCAGAATGATTAGAGATATTAGAAATTTAGATATGTCTATGGGAGAAGAGAAAATTGAAATAGTAGACTCTGTAGAAAGTGCAAAAAATAAATTAGAACGATCAATTGCATCAAATAAATACTTAAAAAAAGGTGCTTTAATAACAGAGAAAGATATTCATCTTTTAAGCCCCGGAGATGGTGTTAAGTGGATAAATAAAGATAAATTAATAGGGAAAACACTTTTATTTGATATCCCCAAGGATGAAATTATATACTTAAATAATCTAAAATAGATGCTTCCAAAACTTATTTTGACTGATATAGATGGAGTTTGGACAGACGGAGGTATGTTTTATGATGAATTAGGAAATGAATTCAAAAAATTTCATACATATGATAGTGCAGGTGTTTTATTCTGTAAGCTGTTAGAGATTCCTTTTGGTATAATTACTGGGGAAAACGTGAAATCTGTAGAGAGAAGAGCAAAAAAATTAAAAGCTGATTATTTGTTTCTTGGAGCTAAAAATAAGTTAGAAATTGTTAAAAAATTAGCAAGAGAATTGAATATACAATTGTCGGATATTGCTTATATAGGAGATGATATAAATGATTATTTATTGTTAAAAAGTGTTGGTTTAAGTGCTGTGCCAAAAAGTGCACCAATTTACATGAAAGAAATTGTAAATTGGGAATTAGAAAAAAATGGAGGAGAAGGAGTTTTTAGAGAGTTTATAGAAAAAATATTATTAAAAAACAGTATAGATGTTATAGACCTTCTAAAGAAAAGTGATTTAATTAATGAATACAATCAGTAATAGAATTTTTAAATGTCTAGAGCTTTTATTTTGTTAAAATTTTTTAATGTTTTTTTAAGAATAGGTGGTATAGGTAGCAAGTTTATAATTTTCACCTTAATGTCTAAATATTTTGATGTTGATGTTTTTGGTAATTATGGTTTAATAACATCACTCATAACAATCTTAATATTTGTTTTAGGGTTTGATTTTTATAACTTTAGTATAAGGGATATTTTAAATACAAAAGATAAACAAGAAATTGTAAATAAAGTAGTAGTTACATTTATTTTATATGGATTCACTTACTTATTTTTTATTCTTGTTGGTTCATTAATCTTTTTTAACATAAGCTACATAAAACCACATCTCTTTTTAATTATTTTTTTAATAATTACAGAGCATTTGTCGCAAGAAATTTATAGGTTGCTAATTGGGTTTAAAAAGGTACTATTAGCAAATATGTTGTTGTTTTTTAGAACGGTAAGTTGGAGTGCAATAATTATTTTTTATTATTACAATAATTATTTAATTACTGTTGATAAAATTTTTAGATTATGGCTTCTAGCGAATTCTTTAACAATTGTATATGTCTTTTTTTTATCAATAAGTAAGAGTTATAGAGAAATTATTAAAGTTTCTTTACCTTTAAATTGGGTTAAAAAGGGACTTAGGATTTGTTCTGTTTTTTTTCTAGCTACAATGAGTCTTAAGTCTATGGAGTATGTTAATAGATTTATAGTTGATTATTTTTTAGGAGAAGAAATTGCGGGGATTTTTTTATTTTATTCTAATGTCTCTATTTTAATAACTGTTTATATAAATACAATAGTAATTTCTTTTGAGTTGCCAGAACTAATTAAACTAGCAGGTTCTCAAGAAATACATAAACCTTTGGCAAAATTTAAAAAATCATTACTAGTACATACTTTAATTTCTTCTCTATTTATTTTTCTAATAATTAAACCTTTGTTAGTTTGGCAAAATAAAGTTGAGTTTGAAAAATATTTGCCTCTAATTTATTTTTTAATTTTAGGCGTTGGCCTTATGAACTATTCGTTAATGTATCATTTTAAATTATACATTTACCATAAAGATAAAGCATTGTTAAAATCTATTATTGTGTCCTCTATTTTTAATTTATTATTAACAGTAGTCCTTACTTATTTTTATGGAATTTATGGTACAGCAAATGCTTTTGTAGTATCTTGTATTCTTCTATTTTATATGCGCTATAATGAGGCAAAAAAAATAAAGTATGGTTAATATATACATTGGACTCTCTAAAAATCAGATTTTTTCCTACGAAAAAATTATAAGAGATAAAGAAAGGATAAATTGCCAGAATATTTTAATATCTAATAAAACCCTAAAGAATAATTCTAAATTATGGGATAGAATTATTTATGCGGAACAATCATTTAATAATCAATCTACTAGTAATTTATCTGAATTAAAAAATATTGTATTTAAAATAAAGCAATATAAAAAGATAATTAAAGATCTAAGTTCTCTCAGAGAGAGAGAAAAAATTACTTTATACTTTACTTATTTAGAAGATATTTTAACAAATTACCTGTTTTTTTCGTTTAATAAAAATATGAAAGGTGTTGTAGTAGAGGATGGAACACTAAATTATTATCCTCATACAATTAAATCGTTATCTTCAAAAAAGGTGTTTTTAAAATGGTTAATCAGTAATTTATTCAATGTTAGATTTAAATACTACAAAGGACACTCTAGTGGAATTGAATATAAAAAAGTTATAAAACAATATGTAAGAGCACCAGAATTATGTCAATTTCCAGATAAATCAGTAAAACTAAACTATCCAAAAATAAAACTAAAAATAACAGATACAATTTTAATTATTGGACAAGAAGGATATATAAACCAATTTGGAGAGAAAAGATATTTGAATAATTTAAAAGATTTGGTAAAATTAATTCAATCAAATAGTTGTTATCTACAATTAGAGAAAATTTACTACAAGCCCCATAGAAATGGTAAAAGAATTGATTCAAAACAATTAGAAACACTATTTTCTAACAAAGAAGTAGTTTGTTTAGAATCTGACGAACCTCTAGAAGGCTTGTTTTTTAATAAATTAGGTTCTAAATACATATATTCATTTGACTCTAGTGCATTATTAAATATATATTTAGAGTCAGAGGACAGTGTCAAAAAAGAACTTAATTTTAATGTTCTTCTAAGATATAACAACTTATTAGAACCTATTTTTAAGAAATTTAAGTTTAATATTTATAAATGATTATTGCTTTTAATATTATAATTACGTTTATAGCTGTTATCATTATGCTATATTTATTAGAAAAAGATCTTGGTCTATTTCTTCTATCTATTATGATATTTGTTCAATATATCTGGATGTTTTTTTCAATAATAGTGATTGAATCAGGTATTCATATAGTGGAACAGGGAAGAGATGGTTACTTTGTATATAGTAGTTTAGTTTTATTACTTTTTTTTATATCAACTATTATTTCGTTGTTGTTTTTTAAAAAAATATTCACGCGCTTTTTTAAGAAAATTAAAATAACTAAAATTAAAATAGGAAAAATAAAAGAACCCCAAATAATAAGATTTTTTTTAGGAGGTGTTTTTCTAATGGCTTTTTTTAATTTATTTTCTTCTACAATACCTATTTTTTCAAATAAAGTGACTAAGTTTAATTTTTGGGAATATGCAAAATATCCTTTTTTAAAATCTATTGTAGGAAATGTAATGGCATTTGTAGCTTTTGGATCTGCTATACTTTATAATTATTACAAGAAAACTTCTATTATTTTTGGAATATTGTACGTTACTTACTTGTTGTTAATTGGTCAAAAATTTACTGGTTTTTTTATAGGGATATCGGGAGTTTTATTAGCCATCTATTTTACATCAAAGAAAAGAATAGAATTTAAATTAAAATGGCTTTTTAATAAATATTTATTAATTTTTATGACCTCAATTTTTTTATTAATATTATATAAATATTCAATAGATAGGCCATTTAGAAGTTTAGGATTAACCCCAGTAGAATCTGTTTTTTATAGATTTTTTGGTTTACAAGCGCATGTTTTTTGGGGAACAGTAGAACAGTATATTTTTCACAATAAACCTAATACTTGGAATTTTTTTGAACTTTGGAAAGGAATGCATCATTTAATGTTAGAATTTTGGCCATGGAGATATCAAGATTTTATATCTGTTACATCAAGAGGTGTAAGTTGGACAAATGCGTATCCATCAATTTTAATAAGAATTTTCCCTCTACCAATAGCGCTTTTTACAAATTTTATTTTAATGTCATTTGTCTCTTTATTACAAACATTGTTAAGTATTTTTATTAAAAGAAAATCTTTATTTATAAGTATTGTATTATTTCAACTTTTAATTTGGACTAGTTATGCATATACAATGGCTTATTTTAGTAAATTGATGATCCCTGTCTTTTTTATTATGCTTTATTTTCTGTATAAGTATTTAATGTTAAAAACAAAAAATAAATAAAAATGAGAAAACCATTTCTATTAAAGATCTCGAGTTACTCATATTTTTTAATGATGTTTTCTTTACCTCTTTCATTAATTTTAGATAATATCTTTTTAGGAATAATGTTTTTATCCATAGTTTTTAACAATAAAAAACTAACAAGAAGTAGAGTCTTTTATTATTATTTATTGTTTTTATTATTTACTGTTATGAACAGTATTCTAAATAATAGTTTTTTTATTGAAATTGAAAACATTTTCAGATTATTACCAATCATACTTATCCCTCTTTGTTTAGAAAACATAGAAAAGAATACTAGAATAAAAGGGTTGTTATTTCTTTCTATTGCTATAGTAATAATACAATTGAACGCTATTTATGGTATTATTAATTACTATTATTTTACAGAGGGTAAAAAGTATGCTTTAAAAAATTATTCAAAGATTAACGAAATTTTGAATTATGAAAGACCTTATTTAGGCTTTTTTTCTGCTTTGAATATTATCCTTAGTTATTATTTTTATAAATTAAAAAATAACAGGAGCTGGTTAAATATTAGTTTGGCTATTTTCTCTTTAGTTTTAATAATCCTTATTTCTGCAAGATTAGCGATTATTATTGTCTTTTTAACTGGCTTATTAGTTATATTATTTGGGCTTAACAAAAAAAATATAATGAAGATAACATTGCTTTTTATAGGTGTAATAGTTCTAATATTTTACAGCAATCATAGTTTAAGAGAAAGATTTAATTTAATTTCAAAAGATGCAAGAGTGGTTACTTGGAAAGGAGCTTCTGTTATATTTTTTAAAAATTCAAACTATATTTTTGGTTCAGGAAGTGAGCAAGATACTAGAGTTAATCTTTTAGAGTATTATAAAAATTATGATGGATTTAATGGTGAAGCAGAAAAAAATAGATTCATAAGTAAAAATTATAATACACATAATCAATATATAAATGAACTATTAAGAGGTGGACTTATTGGTTTTATATTATTAATTATTCCTCAGATTCTAATCTTTTATAAAAGTGTATCTAAAAAAAATGTTTTGGCTCTTATGTTTTTAGTGTCTATTATGAGCTTTAGTTTAACAGAAAATATTTTGGCAAGACAAATCGGAGTATATTTATTTGCCTTGCTTATTAGTCTCAGTAGTATTTTTTCATACAAAAAAGAGAATAAATGATTAAAATTTTGCATATAGCTAGACCAGTAGCTGGTGTCGGTGTTTATATTTCCTTACTATCTAAGTACATTAATAGTAACCAATTTTCTAATGCAATTATATGTAATACTAATGAAAAAATTATTTCAATTAACAATGATTCAGATGTAAAAGTCGACCATTTTCATTGTAATATTAAAAGAGAGATTCGTCTTTTTAACGATATAAAATGTTTAATAAAAACATATAAAATAGTTAAACAGCTGAAACCAAACATTATACATTGTCATAGTGCAAAAAGTGGTGTTTTAGGTAGATTAGTTGGATTTTTAACTAAAACTAAGACTATTTATACACCACATGCCTATTCTTATTTAAGCGCAGAATCTAAAAAACAACAATTTATTTTAAAAAATATAGAAAGATTTTTTAGTAAGATACCCTCAACAACTTTAGCTTGTTCAGCTTCAGAATATAAAAGAGCTTTATTTGATTTAAAAATTCCAAAAGAAAAAATTATACATTGGAATAACTCAATTGAAAATGAAATTTCTTTATCTACCTGTAACTCTCTAGCAAAACTACCAAAAGAATATATTTGTTCTATTGGAAGGCCATCTTATCAAAAAAATACAGAATTATTGGTTGAAGCAGTAACTAGAATAAAAAGGACACATAGTAACATTCATTTGGTAATTTTAGGAGTTGGTTTTTATTCTCCAACATTAGAAAAAATTGAAAAAAGTATTTTAGATAAGAATCTGTCTCAAAATATTACATTAATACCCTGGTTAAAAAGAGATTTGAGTTTAGCGATACTAAATAAAAGTTTAGTGTATATTTCCTCGTCAAGATATGAGGGGTTACCATATTCTGCTATAGAGGCTCTGTCTTTGAGTAAGCCGTGTGTTTTAACTAATGTAGATGGGAATAAAGATTTGGTAAAAGATAACTATAATGGTTTTTTGGTTAAAGAAAATGCAACTGAAATGGCAGAGAGTATTACTAAAATTTTAGATGACCCAGTTTTAAGAAAGAGAATGGAAAAAAATTCAAGAATAGAATTTGAAGATTTATTTGATATAAATAAAAATATAAAAAAATTAGAAAACTTATATTTCCAAGAAAATTTAAAATGACTTGGATAAAAGATATTTTTATTCAAGACTTCCGTTATAATTGTTTGTGAATTTTATGGGATATAATTTTTCAATATTCCTTGTGCTATTTTTAATTAAAGTTTTTCTGATCACAGATCCTGACAGCGAAATAGAAAACTATTATATAAAAATAATTTAGATTTTGCAATTACGAATTGGAATACAAAAGAGCTTACTATATTTCTTTCTCTATTGATAAAAAAACCGATAGATTTTACGCATCAAAAAATGATTGTCAAAAACTTTTTTACAATTGATAAAATGATTCACAAAGTTTAACGTTAATTAGGATATATTTACTTTATTAAGAAAAAAAATTTGAAGAAAAGATATTCTTACCTTATAAGGCCAATACAGGTCATCATAGATATTACAATAGTTAATGGTGTTGTTTATTTGGTTTACGACCCACAATTTTTAAATTTTTATTTTCTCTTTTATGTTACCTTATTCTGGTTGGTAATTTCTTATTTTACAAGATTCTATAAAGTTTACAGATACACAAGTATCTTTAAAATCATAAGTCTTATATGTAAGCAATTCTTTATTTTCACTCTAGGATATTTCTCATATTTTGGCATTTTTACTGAAGGAGTCGTTGTAAACAATCAGTTTTTAATTTTAGTAACGATATTTTCTAGTATCTCTTTGGTCAAATTATTATGGATATTTTTATTAAAAAAGTATCGATCTCTTGGGAAAAATTATAGAACTACAATTGTTATTGGTTTTGATGCTTCTTCAAAAAATATTATTGACCTTTTTAAAAGCAAAGCGAATCTAGGGTATAAATATTTGGGGTGTTTTTCTAATGAAGTTTCCGAAAATGGAGATCTTTTGGGAAATTTTAATGATGTCTTTACATATGTTATTGAAAACACAGTTGATGAAATTTATTGTTCATTAACTTCTTTAAGTGAAGATCAGATAAAGGAAATTAATAAATTTTCAATCGATAAAAACATCATTTTAAAATTAATCCCTAACTCAAATGAGTTATATAATAATAATCAAAAAAAGGAGTATTATGATGATGATTTACTTGTTTTAAATGTATATAAACTTCCTTTCGAGTTTCCTGAAAATTTCTACATCAAAAGAATTTTTGATATTTTCTTTTCTTTGTTTGTATGTGTTTTTATACTTTCTTGGTTGGCTCCTATTTTATGGTTATTGATTAAATTAGAATCGAAAGGTCCCCTTGTTTTTAAACAAGCGAGAGAGGGAATTAATGGCAAGGAGTTTATTTGTTATAAGTTTAGATCTATGAAAATTAATAGTATGTCTGACAAAGTCCATGCTACTAAAAATGATTTTAGAGTCACAAAAATTGGG
>Ga0233426_10003852_pt1 | contig 11557 bp, 12 predicted proteins | sample SI_118_April2016_6_FD_179875 | JGI IMG/M metagenome (GOLD analysis project Ga0233426, IMG submission 179875) | Seawater microbial communities from Saanich Inlet, British Columbia, Canada - SI_118_April2016_10_MG | ecosystem: Environmental > Aquatic > Marine > Inlet | place: Canada: British... | reverse complement strand
TTTTCTTGAAAAATTACTACACAACTAACATTGCTAAAAAAGTAATTGTCAGAAAAAATGTAAAGAATAGTGAAGCTGTTTTTTTTTAGCCAATGACTGTACTTAGGGTAAACATAGGCAGGTACATAGCAATAAGTATTACAGCTACAATAGCGCCCAATACCAATACAATAATTGGTTCTATAGTAGTACTTAGCATTTTAGATCTGTAGGCAATCTCCTGATTGTACTGGTTGGTGAGTCTTTTAAAAATAGTACTGGTTTGATTGGTCTCTTCGGCTACCTTAATTAGGGAACTCATTTTTTTATCGAAAATGGGATGTTTTTCAATACTTTCGTGAAGACTTTTACCCAGAAGAAGATCATGTTCTACGTGTTCTAAAGCGATCTGTAACGGATAATAGTCAATCATTTTTTGGGTCAATTGAATTCCGTGTAACAGGGGTACTTTCGCTGTGGTTAGTAAATGAATGGCTTGGGTAAATTGGGCTATTCGTAGTTTTCTAATAAATTCTCCAACTAAAGGAATTTGTAACCAAAAAGCAGCACTGTATTTTCTGTACCATTTTTTTTTCTTTGTCACGCTTTGGAACACAAATAACACAAGCAATACAAGGCAAAAAAGCCAAAAGTATCGTTCTAACATTTCTGAAGCGGCAATCATCATTTTAGTAATCCAAGGCAGTTCTGTTTGGTTTTGTTTAAAAATATTTTCAAACATAGGCACCACAAATTTTAGCATAAAACCAATGGCCAAAAAAGCAGTCAATAAAACAATTATGGGGTAAGACAAAGCACTTATTACGGTTCTACGTTGTTGGTTTTTTCGTTGATAAAAAAGGCCTAATTCTTCAAATATTTTTTCTAGAGTTCCTGTTTTTTCACCTATTTGTAACGAATAGAATTCATAGTCAGAAAAATGATGATGAGAGGCTAAAGCATCTGAAAAGTTTTTCCCACTAATGAACGCTGCTGTAATAGTTTTTAAAAGTGTTTTGTCTGCTTCTTTTGTCTGTTCTTCTGTAATAAGTACTAAGGCATCTTTTAAGGTAAGACCGGCTTTAACCAATACGTGTAATTCTGTATAAAAGGCTTCTTTTTTCTTGTTTCCAAAGGAAGAGCCTCCCAAAGAGATTTCTTTCTGTAAGATGCTCTGAATATTAAAAGAAGAATGGTGTTCTTTATTGGGTTGTAAATTGTCTAATTTAAAAGCCATTTGTACTATTTTTATTCATGTAATGCGCTGCATCTTTTATTTTGTAACTAAAAAAACCGCCCTGCGAATAGGTCTCAGAAAAAGAAAACTCTAGGGCATCTATGGCACCATTTGTAACTTGTTTTCCGTCTAAATAAAAAGTGAGTTCTTTTACTGATAGCAAAATGGTATCTTTATTTCTAAGGATATACTCTTTATCAATTTGATATTGAATGGCCTTGTTAGCATCTTTAAATACTAGAGTGTTTTTTGCAGCATGATACACCGCTATAAAACGATTTAAGTCTGTTGTAATACTTTTTTCTAAATGGTTTATGTGTTGTTGGGTTTCAAAAACATGTTGAATGTTTTTAAGCTGTTTTTGCACATTCTCTAAAGCCAAAAAAGAAATTGTAATCGCAATACTTGAGACTACCAGTACCACTAGTAATTCTCCCAAAGTAAAAGCTTTTATTTTTTTCATCTGCCAAGTATTCTATTTTAGTTTGTAATTTCTAATTAACTCATTAATTCATTCTCCCCACAGTGCAATAACTTTTTTTGTACGTTTTTTTTTATTTTTTTTGTGAGTAGCCTTAAAAACGATAAATGTTAGTTTCCCTTCTTGTTGTTTTTTTATTTGTATGGCCCATTGAGGTATTTCAATGGTATTGGGTACTTTTAATACATTATTTTGATATTGATAGCTGAGTTTCTGTAGTTGGCTATCAATTTTATGAGTACTATTTTCAGTAGTTCGTTTTACAACACCCAACATACTGCTCATGGCAATACCAAAAACAATCATAATAATAACAGTAGCAACAATAGTTTCTACTAAAGATGAGGCAGATACCTTTTGGTTCTTTCTAATTAAGAGGGTTCTTATTCTACCCATTTGGCTACCTGTTTGTTTTCTGCATCAATAAAAAGGCCGTTGTACTTTTCAGAGATAGCACTACTATTTATTTCTGCATTGTATAAATGATTGCTATACACACTACCGGCTTGTTTGGCTATAAAATTATTAGTGTAAACAACGCCTGCTACTTTACCTCGTAATTCTAAATTTTTTGTACAATAGACCTCCCCAATCACCTGAGCATTTTCCGCTATGAGAATTTGTGTATCGTAGGTGTTTTTCTTTTCATGAGTGTGAAATAAAACAACACCTTTTACCCATGCATTATTGTCAATTTTTATTCCATGAATTTTGTTGCGATTGCTATTCATGTCTTTTGGCGCTTCTTTTTGCAAGAGCACTAAAGAAGACGGATACTGCAACTGAACTCCTTTTTTTACATGAATACTTTTGCTAGTAAATACCTGAAAATTTCCATTTACACCTGTTTCTAGGGTAACATCAGGAGCAATAATAATTACATCTTCTAAGATTGCTGTAGGATGAACGGTAATGCTAGCGGTAGAAACTATAAGAATGTTTCCACGAAGTTGAATATCTCTTAAAGATAGATTTTCTTGAGTTTCGAATACCAGTGTATTTTCTGTAAAAGATTGATCTAATTTCATATGCTCTTGTAAAGAAATATATTCTATGGCCTCTGTAGTAGGTGTCTTTAAAAGCTGTTTTAGATAGGCTAGATTTTTAATCTTAGGCAAGTTGTTGGCTTTTGTTGCTATGTTTCCATCTATTAACTTAGCACCATAATAGGAGACCCCTGCAATATCGCCTGTTTTTACCCCTCTTTTGGGGAGCATAACATCTCCTTTAATCGTTGTGTTTCCTACAAGAACTAAGGCTTGATTGTTTTCTGCTAAGTAAAGTGCTTGGCTAGCCTTGTTTCTGTTGCCAAGCAAGGCTACTTTTAGAAATGTTTCTTTTTTAAGAGTTGCTTTTACAATACCTATATCATATATCCCCCATGGTTTTTTTGTGATCACAGTCTGCTCAAAATCATAGTCTGTAAATGATATTTTTGTGTTGGTATGGTAAGAGATATGGTTTGTTTTTAAATAATTAAACCCCATGTAGGTGGCTTCTATGGCCGCCTTGTAAAGTACAGATTTTAACTGAATTCTTTTTTGAGTGTACACCAATGAAATAAATGCAAATAAGACAATGATAATTACCACTGATATTACCAATACGTATTGTATGGCACCTGCGTTTATTTTGTCAAACTTTTTCATTCTATTAATGTATAATTCTTTATGCTATTTTGATAGCGTAAAGTGATCCTTTTTTCATTGGCTGCTAACAAAGTAATGTCTTGAAATGTATCGTTTAGTTGAAATATTTCTTGAGTATTATTGATTGAGATGATATAGGTTTTTTTTGTTCCTTCTATGATTCCCATAAATACGATGCTTGGAAAAATAATTTCAGGTTTGGGAAGCTCTTTTTTTAATATTGGTTGCTTTAGCTCTGGCTTCTTATATTTTTTCCCAGTAAAGGGATCTCTATAGTTTGCAGTAATAGTGTAGGTGTTTTTAACGATGCCTTGCTTTGATATATAAGGCATTTTAGGAAGCTCCAATATCTCACCTTGAGCGGGATGATAATTTAGATATATTTGATATCCAATGGTTCCCCAAACAATGATAACTACTATTAATAATACAGTTGTTTTGGTGTTTTTATTCATAAATTAATGTGTTAATAATGGATATACCTCTTCAATAGAAGTAATGCCTTGTTCCACTAAATGAACTGCGTTCATTTGCAGCGTTTGAATTCTATGTTCTAGAAGATACTCATCTACCTCTAGTGCTTTGTTTTGAATTTTATGAACTAGTTCTTTTGTAATTGGTATAATTTCATAGATGGCTTTTCTGCCTTTATAACCCGTTTGGTAGCAGTTAGAACAGCCTATAGCTTTGTAATGGGTTTGTATAGTATTGGGTAGAATAAAGCCTTTTGGAAGAATTTCAGGACGAAGTTTTTCTTCCTGCTTACACGAATTACATAATTTACGAACCAGACGTTGGGCCACACTGATATTTAAGGTACTCGCTATTAAAAAGGGAGGTATTCCCATATCTACCAGTCTAGAAATGGTAGACCAAGCAGAATTTGTATGTATGGTAGATAAAACCAAATGCCCTGTTAAAGCTGCTCTAATAGCCATATTTGCAGTAGCTACATCACGTATTTCTCCTACCATAATAATATCTGGGTCTTGTCTTAAAAAAGTTCGCAAAGTGCTCGCAAAGTCTAACCCAATATTTTCTCTTAGTTGCACTTGGTTTACACCTTCTAAGGTATATTCTATGGGGTCTTCTATGGTAAGTATGTTGGTGTCTTTTTTGTTTAATAATTTTAAAGTAGCATACAGGGTGGTGGTTTTTCCAGAACCTGTTGGTCCAGAAATTAAGACAATTCCGTTGGGTTTTTTTACAGACGATTCATAGATTTCTAGTTCCTCTTTTGTAAATCCAAGATTTTCTAACTGAACGCTGACACTGTTTTTAGATAAGATACGAAGCACTAATTTTTCTCCATGAAGCGTTGGCAAACATGAGACACGAATATCAAAGTCTTCTACTTCTGTAGATAAATTTATTCGTCCGTCTTGTGGCAATCTTTTTTCTGAAATGTCTAGCCTAGCCATAATCTTTATTCTGTTCACAATTTTTGGATACTCATCTAAAGAAATGATATACTTTTCTATTAATTTTCCATCTATTCTAAACCGAACTCTATGATGTTTTTCAAAAGCTTCAAAATGAAGATCACTACTTCCTATTTCTTTTGCTTCATAAATCATATTCAGTAAAAAATCTTCAGAATAATGAAGAGAACTACTCTGAAACCCTCGGGCTCTTTTTCTATAATTTTTTTGAAGATAGTGTTCAATAATTTGAGAAGACAGTAGCTCTAATTCTATTTCTTTATTGAGCATAATTTGCAATTCTGCTAATATGGCATTAGGTCTTTTAGAGTCTGTTTTAAAAAAAACTTTATTGCCAAGTTCTTTGTACGGTATTACTCTGTAATGATAAGCTTGGTCTGCACTAATAAGCTGTAAAATCTGTGTTGGTATTTCTAAAAGTTCTTTATTCATTTATACGGCATATAAATTTATAATATGAAACCATTGATTGCTGACTAAAGCAAGGCCTAAATACAATGCTTGTAAACCAGCTAATGGAATGAGCTTTTTTAACCTCTTTTTAAAAAGAACAGCTATTACAAAACTGAACAGAAGAGAGGTAGGAAACAAAACTAAAAAAGTAGCTGTTGGAAAACTAACTGCCATGACTATAAAAAACAAAGCGTCTCCTAATCCAAACCCCTGAGATAGAGAGGTTTTTAACTTAAAATTAGCATAGACATAAAGGACTAAGATAATAGTTAAAATAATACTTAAATTTAGCAATGAACTTAGTAAGAAAACCCAGATATATTGATGTTGACTATGAATAAAACCTCCCAAGAGCATCAAGACAACAAGAACAATCAATGTTACTTTTCGGTCTTTTAGATCTTCGTAGAAAACAAAAAAAAGTAAGCCAATCCTGAGAATGTTTGCTAAGACCATCATTTACTTAATTTTTGAAGGATTAATTTACAGAACAGTTCCTCTTTTCTGGTGCTGTAATTTATCTTTTTTTCAAATGAAACAACAGTAAACTCTCCTATTTGTAGTTGTTCTAAACTGCTGGCAAATAACATTAGATTTCTAAAGTCTCCTTTTATTTCTAAACAATAACTCAGTACCGTTGCACCATCGAACTTAAATGCGTGAGGTTTTTCATAAGAAATAAGAGCTACCTTATAAAGTTCTTTTAGACCTGTTATTTTTTCAATAAAATAGTGCTCAAAAGACTCATTTACAGAAATATTACTCAAAGCTAAAATCGAATCTAAATACCTATTCTCTTGCTGTAAATAAGTGCTTCTTGCTATGGCGTTAGATAGCAACTTTTGTGCTATAGTTAACTGTTTTAAAGTTTTGTTTACCTCTAGAGTTTTTTTAAAAGAAAATTGATAGGCTGCAAAAAGCAGGCTACAAAAACCAACAACCAAACTTGTATTTTTTTGTCTTATAGTCATTTGGTTTTTTTTATATGAATGATAAAATCAAAAGAGGTTTTCCTTGTCTTTCCCTTCCCATAGTTCATAAATGAAATTTGTTCTACCCATGTTTGTTTTTCTAAACTAGATTTCCATGCAATCAAATCTTCATCGTTTCTTGAAATTCCTTTTACTGTTATTTCATCATTTTTAAATACTATAGGTTTTTCATCTTTAATAGGTTTTTCTAGAGGTTGATACTTAATTTCGTCTAAGTATAAGCTGCTAGGAACTGTTTTTGAGATTTCATTTACATACCAGATTGCTCTAGAATTACTTGCAGAAGAAATACTTTCTACTATTTTTTTCTTTTTAGTAACAAGATCATTCAAACTTGTAAGTTGCTTCTTGTAGCTCTCATTTATTAATACTTCTGTTTGTAGTTCTGAAACCTTTTTTTGATAGTTGATAAAGACTAAATAATTGATGAGGAGTAAACCAAATAAAAAGCCTAATGAAGATTGAAGACCCAAGGCAAAAAAACGGTGTTGTTTATATACATTTGTGAGTCTTTTTTTAATAGCACTTGAATAGGTGTAGATTTCATTAGAATAGTAAGATAAAACTCCAGCTAAGACAAGAATGTATTTGCTAGGGATCTCTAGTCCGTTTATGTGATAAATTTCTTGTATTGGTGTCTTTATTTCTATAGTTTCTATCTTGTTGTTTTCTAAAATAATACAGGCATTAGACGTAGAAATTTGTGATTCTTGTAGATACGATTGCACATTTTTAACTGCTAAATTTCCCAAAGAAAAATCGATTACAAAGATTCCTTTGGCAGCATACTCTTGTATGAGAGTATCTATAACATCCTTTCTACAGATGGCTATAAATGATGTCGTATTATTCTTAAGTACTTCTACATAAAAATCTTCTAACACAATGGTTGGAAATGCTGTTTTTACTAGCCTGTCTTCTGAAATACCAGCTGTTAAAGGAATGCTTTTAAAAAGTATTTGCTCATTATTTAAAATTAAAAACAGGTGTTTCTTATTTTTTAAGCTTTCAAAAACGGCTTTTTGAGAGGTGTAATTTTCTTGTTTTGAAATCACCAACTCTCTCCGTTTTTTTGTGAGTTCTAAAACCTGATAGGAGTTGTTATGAGCGTGCTCAACAGCACAAAAACGATGTCCGTATGTTAGATATCTTTTCATTCTGCTTTAATGACACTAGGCTTAATTAATACAGATAATTTAGACTTTTGTGCAGTTCTTACACGTTTGCTAAACAACCATTTAATAAGAGGTATTTTAGCCAAAAAAGGCACACCCGAACCAGAATTGCTTTTAGAGTCTACTTCTAAGCCCCCTAAAATTACCACATCTTGGTCTCTAATACGCAAGGTAGAATTAAACTGCCTGGTATCTATATCTGGCGGAGCACCTTCACTAACACGTTCTCCATTACTAAAAGTAGATTGTTGAACATCTATGCTTAAGGTAATACTGCCATCTCCTGAGACAATTGGGCGTATCTTAATTGATAAATTGGCATCTATTGGAATAAAATTCTCATATTGTTGTGTTTGCGGATTTTCTACACCAACAGTATTCACTAGGGTTTGTGTATAATAGGTTCTTTTTCCATTGCTTAAGGAAGCTGTATGGCCGTTTAAAGCTGATAGTTTTGGAGTTGAACGAATTTTTAAATTCCCGTTGGTTTCTAGGGCTTGAATTCTTGCATAAAAATTTGGAGATACATTACCTATGTTTAAAGATCCAATCGTTAAGCCTCCAATAATTTTATTTATTCTTTCAGCGCCAATTGTTAGGTCTGTTTCTTGAAAAATACTTCCCTTAGTTTTTACTGGAGCATCTCCAATACCAATATCTATACCCGCTGAAACAGAGGAAGTATTATTAACTTCAATAATCATCACTTCTATTAAAATTAGCGGAACAGATTTATCTATTTTTTTAATAAATTTTTTGAATTTCTCAATATGCTGGGCATTCCCTTTTACAATAAAACTATTTTGTTCTAGATCGGTTCCAATAGTTAAACTATCCATAACACCCTCGGGAAAGATGCTCTTTAAATCTTCATTGATTGAATTCAAATTTGTAGTGTTGGTATTCCTTCTATTTTCTATACTCCTTGTATACCCTGTGTTTTGAGTTCTTTGATTTCCAGTGAAAGAATTTACGCTTACAGATCTATTTTGATTAAAGCTTCCATCTTGAGAAAATGAATTATTGATGAATGGATTACCAGAAAAACCAGAATAACTTTGAAGAGGTTGCATCATTAATTCTATAGATCTATTTTCAAGTGCTATCACTTCAGTATTTTCTAAAGAAATCTCTTTTGTTTGTCCAAAAAAATACATGCCGTTCTCTAGCTTATAACTGTATTTGGTACCTTCAAGCAACTTGTTTAATAACGCGTTAAAAGAAATACTATCTGACTTTATGGTGGCCCTACCAATATTTTGTAACCCTTTTTTGGTTGCTAAATTAATTTTTAAACCATAAGCAACATCATTAATGATATTTTCAATAGGGGCATCTATAAAACTAACTTCTAACAGTTGAGGAAGTGTATCTATTATTTTAAAAAAATAGCTTTCAGACCTGTTTAAACGTCTTGGATTTCTTTCACCTAGCTCTGTTGAGGCCCTAAAAAGATAAAAATTGTCTTTGCTCTTAGTTACCTCTAGCTGATTCGTTAGTGCAATTTTATCAATTGCAGCATCAAAAGGAACTTCTTTTACAAATGCTGAAATTTTACGATCTCCTAAATCTTTATCTGAAAACACTAAGTTTTTTCCTGTAACTGTAGTGATTTTTCGAAAAGCCAAGACCAGACTATCGTTTTGAAAATCTGCCGTAAAAAGATCTTTGCTAGAATTGTAAGAAACAGGAATATCCTTTGCTATATAGGGTGAAATGTACTTTTTAATAGCCAAGATATTTCCAAAAAAATCTATGGTGAGTTGATGTTCTTTACATAAAATTAAAAGTACATCTTGAACACTAACATTTAGAAAGTTTTTTGAAACATTAACATTTATTAATTTAGGATCTACACTTATATTTAAATCATTAGACTTTGCAATAGCTTTTAAAAAAAGGCTGAGTTTTGTGGTGCTAATGGTTAAATCAACTCTATTTGTTAATCCAGGGTTTTCTTTAGAAAAAAAAATTAACGTATTTTCTAACTTTTTTATTCTGTCAAAATCTTGGGCTTCAACTGAATATGCTAACAGCAAAAGTATTAGCAAGTATAGATATTTTTTCATTTTGTTTTATTTACAATAAAATTTATTTTAAAATGATACTTTTTATATTTAATAAAAGCTATTATTTACTTGAAAGTAATTTTTAGTTTCAGGTATTTAATTCTTTTTTTTCGTTTTCGATTTACTCTACTTAGTTAAAAAAATAACAAAGTTTAGGCTCTGCAATTTTTAAAATACTTGTTAAAATAGAAGAAACGGACAAAAAGTAAACGTGTAGATTATTTTTCATAGCAATAAAAAATCTATCTAGTCGATGAAGATAAGAAATTATTTTATTTTTTATTATTTTTGAATCAAAACAATTAATTCACCTAATAAAAAAAAATATGATGTTAAAGAAAAAAGTAAAGGCCTACAACTTACAAGAACTTCTTGTTGTTCTAGTGATTATAGGAATTTTAATACTAATTGCAATGCCAAGCTTTACAGGGGTTATCAATAAGGCAAAAAGTATTGAAGCGCAACAAAGCTTAAAAACAATTCAAAATCTTCAAAAATCTTATTTTTATTTAAATAATACTTATGCATTAGATTTTAATGCCATCGATTTTATTCCACCTAGAAAATCAACAGAAGGTGGTACCGCAAATTACAGCTACGAAATTATTCAAGCCACTACCTCTACTTTTAAAGCACGGGCTGTATCATTATTTGATGCAGACGGAGATGGCTCTAAAAGTACTTGGGAAATTAATCAAGACGGGAAGCCGGTAGAAATTATTAAAGATTAGGCACGATATTTTAAATCTTAAGCATAGGGAAGGTTAAATGATTTTTAATTTTGCTAAAAAAAGCATTCATGGGATGATTTTATTAAAGACAAAAAATATCTGCTGTATTAAAAATTTAAACCTGTGAAAAAAACATTATTAGTTGTTACAATTTTTATATTGACTTCTTGCGAAAAAAAAATAAGGAATCTTCAATAGATATAGTTAAAGTTCCAACAGAGATAGTTTCAAAAGAATTTATTAATCCAATCTTTTTGGGTATAAATCCTAAGATGAAAAAATATGAGATTAATAAAATTATCTCAGATAGGATTAAAGATGGTCGTTTAATAGAAACTAGTTATTCATTAGGTCCTCAAATTTTTGTTATAAATATTAATGAGGATAAAGTTAAATTTGACTTTGAGGTTGGTAATAATAAAATTTTATTGAGTTATTCTACTTCTTTAGTATATCCTTTAAGTGATTTTAATAATCTTAAAGTAAAATCATTTGCTAAAATGATTGAAAATAAAGTTGATTTTTTAAATAATCACCTTAAAAAAAAATATCCTGCCACTTTAGATTTAAAAACTCTAAGGAAAATAAAAAAAGAATTTGGAGATATTATAGTTTTTAGGGACGCTATAAAAACCATAATAATAGATAACAACTATTTTATTGGAGGTGAATCTTATATAAATCTAAACAGATATTATAAACAAGAAAATCCTGACAGTGACTTTGCGGGTATTTATTATGCTCCAGATAATGGTGATCCTAATTATGACAAATCAAGAGATAAAAAATATTACGCTAAAGGAAAGGAACTTTTTGGTCGTATTAATATTTCATATTATGATAATAAAGATTTCAATAGTATACTTGATACTTTACACAATTTGAGGGTAGAAAAAGAAAAAAAGAATAAAAGACTCTTTAAATAAAATTCATCCAAATATTGATGAATTATAAATCATGAAAACGTATTACAACACTATGTGTAATTTATTTAAAGTTAGTGTATACTTGCGAAATTCCTGCTTCTAATAATTTTATGTTTACATCAATGAGTACTTGAAAATTAAAGACAATGCATTTAAAACAATTAATTTCTGAATCTAAATAATATGACTTTTCTTTTAGGGTAGATCTTCGTGAGATGATGCATAACCTTGGGGTTCTATGATTAGAATATTATATATTTATAAATTATGAATTAAGAATTAATATTTACCGAAAATGAAATTAAAGGTTGTCAGATATAAAAACTACGGTTTAAAAAACAGTAATGCTGGTGAGATAATTGAGCACAAGTTTTATTATTCGTTTTATGAATTAAATAATGGTAATATTATAAAGCTTCAGTT
>Ga0233426_10003850_pt1 | contig 11559 bp, 13 predicted proteins | sample SI_118_April2016_6_FD_179875 | JGI IMG/M metagenome (GOLD analysis project Ga0233426, IMG submission 179875) | Seawater microbial communities from Saanich Inlet, British Columbia, Canada - SI_118_April2016_10_MG | ecosystem: Environmental > Aquatic > Marine > Inlet | place: Canada: British... | reverse complement strand
GCGACTTGGCTTTGGCTGATCTAAGTTTATTGCGACGACGATTTAATGTTGTGCTACAGCGCACCGCATATGAATTGCGAGGCATGGTTTGTCTTGAATTAGAAGAAATTGAACCAAAGCAGTCGATCATCTCATCAAAATCATTTGGCACCCTACAAACCGAATACGATGTACTTGCTGAAGCCGTCAGCAGTCATATGGCTCGTGCATGGGAAAAAATGCGCAAACAAAAACTGGTTGCGCAACACCTATCGGTATTCGTATTATCCAATCGATTTCGTACCGACTTACCACAGTATTCAAACTCAACCGGGTTTAAGCTTCTTGCGCCTACAGATGATTTGAGCCAGCTCACTAGAGATGCAAAGCACTGCTTAAAGCATTTGTTTAAAGAAAATATTCACTACAAAAAAATTGGTGTCATGCTAGATGGGCTTATCCCAAAAGTGGCGAGACAGGATGACTTTTTCAACCCGCTCGAAGAAGAGGCAGACCTACACAAAGAACAATTAATGAGCACTATTGAGCACATTAATGCTCGCTTCGGCCGAAGCACTCTCAAACTCGCAGCCGAAGGATATTGTGCGCCCTGGGCAATGAAACGGGAGATGAAATCCCCCGCTTATACCACCCAGTGGAGCGATATCCCATTGGTTTATACGGCCTCAAAGCACAAAAACAAGAAATATTTACATAATAAAGTGCAACCGTTCAAAAGCCACCCCCAATAAACCAACACAAATAGACCACAAGTAACCAACTGATAAATAACGATATTTTTTGCTGGCCACCAAATCATCCATCAAATATGTCAGTCTTTAGCCATATTTCTCAAAAAATTTATCGAAACTTATTGAAAATAGGGCTAGTAAAGTCTGTTAAACGTGATATAATGGGGCCTCATTTTATTAGGAAAAGTTACAATGTCAGAAAAAATTCAAGGTACAGTTAAGTGGTTTAACGAAAGCAAAGGCTTTGGTTTCATCGAGAGCAACGGTAAAGATTATTTTGTACATTTCAGTGCAATTCAGTCTGATGGATTTAAAACACTAGCTGAAGGTGCCGCCGTATTATTCAAAGCAAGCCAAGGTCAAAAAGGACCTCAAGCTGAAGATGTTGAACTAGCTTAATTAAGCATACTGCTTAATTATAATAGTTATACCATATCTTTTAATGACCGCTATTTTCTAACCAAAATAGCGGTCATTTCATTTATAGAACATAAAAAAACATAACAATGAATATATGGATTGATGGTGACGCATGTCCCAAGGCCATAAAAGACATCATATTTCGTGCGGCCATTCGTACTAAAACCAACGTTATCATGGTTGCCAACCACATTAGTAACATCCCTCCCTCCCCTTATATCAAAAGATGGGTTGTTGAACCTGGGTTTGACGTAGCTGACAATAAAATTGCTGAACACCTCAATAACGGTGATTTGGTTATCACAGCAGATATTGTCTTGGCAGATATCGTAGTCACAAAAAATGGAACCGCACTAAACCCTAGGGGCGAGCTATACACCCCCGAAAATATAAAACAAACCTTAGCCATGCGAAACCTTAACGAATCCCTGCGCAGCAGCGGCATGATTAGTGGTGGGGCTGGAAAAATGGGTGCGAAAGACATTCAGCAGTTTTCAAATCATCTGGATAGATTACTAACTAAAGCAAATAAATAAACAAGGAGTTAGGAACTTGTATGCCCCAAAGGTTTAGTTTAGGATAAAATTATCATACCTAGCAGGGGAAACACTGTTGATAACATATAAGCGCCTTTTTATAGCCTTGATGCTAAGTCTAGCAATAACCAAACCAAGTATCGCAGGCCCAGTTGAATTATTTTACCAAAGAGAGCTAACCCAACAAAACCAAACCTTACTGCTCTCAAAGACACCGATTGAAACAAAGTGGTTTACACAACCAATTGATAAAGGCGCACCATCAAAGGGAACCTTCGAACAACGTTATTACATTGATGAAACGTATGGTACGTCAGATGACGCACCTATTTTTCTATATATATGCGGAGAAGCAGCCTGTTCCAAAAAGGCATTGATGGGCATGATTCGAAATCATGCAGAGAAATTCAATGCTAAATTAATCGCGCTAGAGCACAGATATTATGGCGAGAGTATGCCTTATAGTGACTTATCGACCAAGCACCTAGAAAATCTCTCAACCTTCGATGCACTCTTTGACATTGAGCAATTCCAAAAAACACTGGTAAACAATCATCACTGGACAGGAAAATGGGTGGTCTTTGGTGGCTCATATCCTGGCTCACTTGCAGCATATTCTCGCCTGATACTACAAGATAATATCGCAGGTGCCATTGCATCCTCAGCACCCGTCATGCCTAAGGCAGACTTTTTTGAATATGATGCGCACGTGGCAAACGTCGTAGGCCCTGAGTGTGCAGAGCACATGCGCGAAGTCGTCAACGAAATAGAGCAGGCTTTATCTAATACAAATAAGCAACGATACGTTGACATCCAGGAACAATTTAATGCGCGCGATATTATAAACCCAACCGACTTCTTATATATGGTCGCCGACATTGGCGCAGGAGCCGTGCAATATGGCGAACATCTAGAGTTATGTAAAATGCTATCAGGTGAAGATTCACCTATTGAGGGATATTCCAAGTTTGCCAAGCAATTATTAAGCCGCTGGCACATACGAGCCGTAGATTTAACCCCTCAAAGTGCGATGAGTGAGTCTATAAAAGACCACTCTAACGGTATTGGCTTTCGCCAATGGTATTATCAGTCTTGTACGGAATATGGCTACTGGCAAAATGCAAATGCAGACCGCTACCTTTCAACCCGCTCTACTAGCATAAACACAGAGTATCACCTAGGTGTATGCCAACGATTATTTGGCACGAACTTGCCTACTCACGAAGACCTTATCTACCATTTACTGTACCTACCGTTAATGGAGCCATTGGCTTCGAACATTCATTTTACTAATGGCAGTAACGATCCTTGGTCGATTTTATCATTCACACCAAACAGCGACAAAGCAATCAATGATCGCATGACTTACACATTAATCGACAATGCAGCTCATTGTGATGATTTACGAGGGCCTAAACTTAGTGATACAGAAGCACTGAAGCAGGCCAGAAATAAAACAGAGCTGTTGATCTCAGGTTGGCTGGCGGTTAAAACATAGCACGGAGGTACATGATGGCTGGATTTTTCAATTCAAGCGTCGCAAACGAATTAACTAGGTTGTCTGGCTATTTAGTTGACTGGTCTAGAGTCGGTGAGCTGCTTGCCCAAGGGACACACAGATATAGCCAAAAGGAGCTTATTCAGCGCGGAGCCATAGTTGCGGCGACTGGTGTTGGGGGGATAGCAGGCTATTACGCGGCTCAACTTGATGAAGAAAATCATCACCGTGGACTTTACAGCATGGCTGGTTGCTTCATTGGTTTTGTCGTCTCGCATTCTATTGTGATTGTGCCCTTGATCCAAAAACGCTGGAATATGAACAAAGAGTGCCAAGTGCTAGAAAGCAATATTTTTAATCTTTTGAGTCAGCTGAATGATTACACCAGAGATACCGCTCAGGAGCACCAAAGTTTAATTAGTAACATTACTGGAATGGTTGCCAATATAAATAAATTCAATCTAGCAGACGATAAACACGCCAAAGCATCCCAGACCCTTGGGGCACGAAAACGAATGCTAGAAAACGTCTATGCCAAACTAAATGAAGATATCAATGGGTTGGAAAATTCTGAAAAGAGAAATGAGAACCTTCTCGAGATGCATTCTTTTTGGTCGCAAAATTTCAATGATGTAAACCAACAACTAAAAAACACCCAGCCAACCACCGAACAACCCGCTCTAGAGCAAGAACACCTTAAGCTATCATAGAAAACTGCAGTAACACCTCATGCCCATATGGATTATTTAACATGGGCGTTTGGCTTGTTATGTGGTTGTCGCTTTGATTTAAGGAAAATGATCCTAAGTGCAGATATTGATAGCCTGCGCCGAGTCTAACGTGTCTTGATAGGTCAAATTCAACGCCTCCCCCTATTCCATAAGTAAACGCGCTACGGTTATTATCTGTAAACAAGTTAGCAGACAATGTTGACTCACGGTAGCTATACGATTGATTAGAAGCGATGCCAAGGCTACCTGACACGTAAGGATGAAGTTTATATTTGAAGCTGGTTAAAATGCGCCCTTCCAAAACCAAACGTTGACTTTGTATACGATAATTAAAATGATTGGATTGAGCTACCCCATTTTCTTGCCGTACCATACTCCCAGATACATTGGCGGAGTCATTTAAATAGCCCCCAAGACCAGCTTGAAACCCTAACTGTGGTGTCTTCCAATGCTCAAAACCCAAAAACAAACCTACCATATCAACGGGTTGAGATGACGAGTCAGCGGTGTTCATATGCACGAAGGGTGAGGAAGATAGCGTTTTCGAAACCGTTGTTTTCAGCCAGTTACGTCCAACATTGATACGCACCACTTTATCATAATAGGGCGCGGCAGGAGCAACATGATGTTCATTGTCATAAGAACTTTTGGGGGCCTCAACAGAAGCCAGCGCAAAAGCCGATGATACGTGAAATATGATTCCACAAGCCAAACCAAACAAAATTTTCTTATACAACATGAACTATAAATCCTTAATTCTCTTCAAAGCAAACATCAAATACTATTCTTTTCTCATCATATCATCAGACATAGACTCTGGCTCAAGCGGTACAATAATCCACATCACAATATATACCAACAGTGCACTACCGCCTAACAACAGAAATAAGATAAAAATTAGGCGCATCCAAGTCGCATCCATTTGAAAATAGTCAGCAAGGCCTGCGCAAACACCACCAATCATTTTATCATGGCGCGAACGATATAATTTTTTGTAGGGCTTATCATCATTACTCATCTTGAAACCAACCTTATTCTGCGGATAAAAATATAGTATAGCCTAAAATGTTTGAAGAAATTCAAGCATCCCTAGGATAATTACAAACTTTTTATTTCCGCAAATTACGCGCCCCCTTTTTATCAGCATATACCTTTAACTATAAAATCTTTATTTAACTCAAGCATACAAACTACACGTTAGTTTAAATGAACCATTCAAGCATTGTATTTACAACGCAGTTTGCAAATATTTTGATCTTAATGAGCTCCTTGTATGCTCCAGTGGTCTTTTTGTAAGACCAATCAAGACCCATGTATACAGAAATATTAACTAATGCTTGTGTTACTATCCCCGAAGAGCTACAAGCTAGCTATGATAAAGCATATGTCTTGTTTTTATTCTAAAGGCCACGAACTGTTACAACTTATTTTTTATAAAAGTAATACCATACAAATGATGCTGCCCTATTTAAACCCAAATTAACTATTTAAATATCTGTCAAAATCATCAACTGGGATAGGGGGCTTTATGATTGCCTAAAAGTAAAGTCCGAATTAGTTCAACAACTAGAAAGTGCGACTTTTATCACTACTAACGAACGAAAACCTAAATCCAATGACCTGTTAAAAAGGCTAGAGAATAATGAGAAAGATATATAAATCATTTAACAATTAGCTAATAACGAGGCGTTAATAAAAGCAATTTTCAAAGCTAAAATGAACAGACATCAAAGACATCAAGATGATGAAGTTACGCTGGCATAACAACCTGAGCCATAAAAAATCAATATATATGCTCTTTTTTAGATGACGTGTATTATTATCCATACTTAATAGTTCGTTAAGATTCGTTGAGCATAATTATATACAAAACGATTGCAGCAAATTTTTAAAAGGATATACACCATGAAACATAATCATTACGATAAAACATTTACTGAAGCGTTCACTGCAACATGTATTGAGCATGTACGGGCTGGGCATAATGATAATGGCCTTAATAATCAACCTGAAGATATAATCCAGGACGCCATTGATGGAGGAGCTGGAAAATTATCTAGATTATTTGATGCACTCCCCCTCCCAATGCTTCCTCAAGAAGAATTGGAAAGAAATTTAAAGGAAGCTGGATCTATAGAAAACTTCATGCGACCACTATTAAATCAATCCGCAGATATATTGCTTAATGGAGATAGGTCACGCTTAAGTGATGATCTAATTGACGCAATAGGGCAAGACAAATACCACCAGCTGTTAAACCGCGCAGATATAGATCGCGAACAACAAGAAACCGAGATTGCAAGACAAGTTCTTGCAGCGGTCGTTGTTAACTACTCACAAAGCTTCCAGCACCTCATGCAAAGCGAAGAAGAAAAAACTTCTCTACTCAATTTGGACATTTAAGAGCCAATATTAACGGCTTAAAATCAAAGCTACCAGCCCCCATCATTTCAAGTGACAGCGAACCATTAGGAAGTGTGACTACAGCTGAACTTGTATCGATGAACAGCAAGATATCAACTGCCCTTAAAAGTCCATCCCCTATTACTGAAGAGCGGATGCATCTATTAAATCAAGCTCAGCTATTGGTTCAAGCGGGCGATCCAATCAACGAAGCCATTAACCAAAAAACACAAAAACTGAACTGCAAATATATATTACCCCTTCAAGTAATGGCTACAGAATTCAGTTTAGATATGCTGCAAGAACAAAAGCCTGTTGTACCATTAAATGCACTGATAGAAAAAACAGTAACCTTTCATCAAATGGCAAGCCGTGCCCTAGGTGAACTTAAGCTTAAATCCCACCAATTGAAAGAAAAAGAACCAACTGATGACATGAGCTATTCTCATCTAAACAAACCTTTAGAAACCATGCAGAAACTTATAGACAACCTAGACACAGCTCTTGATATTCCAGATTTAATGGAAGATGCTGATGAAGAAACACAACGCACAATGATTGAAAAAAAACTTAATGACGCAATAGAAAAGTTCAAGGACGGGATAGAGAATGATGTAATAACCGCCCAACCACCAAAACCCTTGATGAATATTGTCTTAAGAGTATTAAGAGCTATTTTCACCCTTAGTTTCAGCTTAACCAATAACCCTGAAAAGGAAGATCAAAAGCGATTTGACCGTGAAGTATCCTTAAAAGATGAATTATCTAATTTAAAAAAAGAGCACATGGCTGAGAAGGAACAAGAGCCTGAGCCAACAGCTCTTTCATTATAAGTTAGCATAGCTATGTATCAATGTTATTATCTAAAAATCACCTGCTTAATAAGAAATGGTTATGGATAATACAGAATGGCCCGCTGAGGCCTATGCTATTGGCTCTTTTATTCAAAGTTCTATTGGCGCCCAATATATTGAGCAACTTGATATCAAGCCACATGATCTGGTCCTAGATATTGGCTGCGGAGATGGGGCATTTAGCAAACGCATTATAGAGCTATTCAAAATGGCTTCATTCACTGGGATAGATGCTTCAGAAAACATGCTCAAATTGGCATCGGGGCTAACAAAGCAATATCCCCACGCCACTTTTGCCAAGAACAATGTTATGACCATGGCTTACAAAGAGCAGTTTAGCTATGCTCTATCGTTTTGGTGTTTGCAGTGGGTGCCAGATATACATGCCGCACTACAAAACATATACCAGGCTCTAAAACCAGGTGGTAGATTTTTATTTATCTTACCAGCCGGTGATGATGCTTTTATTACAACCTATCAAAGCGTAAAAGATGAAGGGATTTTTCAGGAATTAGATGGGTTTATCTCTCCTGTTGACTATTCTCAGTTTGCTCATTTTAATGAAACTGCGCAACTTGTTCCGTTTACAAATATCAAAGTAGAAAAGCATCCTGAGTCTCTCACCCTGCCATCATTTGATATATTTAGAACATTCGTGGAAGGTGTGTCGTTTTACCAAGGTCAAATCAAGCCTGAAATAATTCCAACCATACAAAACGCTATGGTTGAGGCTTACAAGAAAGAATGCTTAGAGAAATATGATGGTAAGCCCATATTTAATTTTAGTAATTATTGTATAACCGGCTTTAAATAAAAAAAATGCCAACATATAATACATACTTATGAAATTAAAACACGAGCTAAAAATACTGCTGCTACAAATTCGAGAAGACGAAGAAACCATGCTCGAAGAGTTTTATGAATTTGTACAGTTCAGTGGGTTACGCGAAGACCAGTTTACTAAGCTAAATACCTTCAAAACGACCGCATTTCCACCCAACATCATTGATGATTACGATGCTTTGTTTGTTGGTGGCTCAAGCGATGCCAGCGTCTTATATGCAGAGGACTATATTTTTGTTCCGCACTGTAAAGCATTGCTTCACTATTGCTATGGAAACAATATCCCAGTCCTGGCATCATGCTTTGGCTTTCAAGTCGCTGTCGAAGCTTTAGGCGGTAAGGTGATAGAAGACAAAGCCAACATGGAAATGGGCATGTACCCTATCCATTTACACCCTGAAGCAAAGAATGACCCGCTGCTTCACGACTACCCAGACGAATTTTGGGCCATATCTGGACATAAAGAAAGAGCTCATAAAATCCCTCTTGATTGCGTCTTGCTGGCCTCTAGTGAGTTATGCCCTTATCACATCATTAAATTTATAGATAAACCATTCTACTGCTTTCAATTTCACCCAGAGGTTGATAGAAAAGACTTGGTGACGAGATTAACGCGCTACCAAATGCGCTACCTTGAAAATGATGACGTGCTACAACAGATCATTGATGCATCAATTCATGAAACCACACACGCCAACAAGCTCGTCAAAGACTTTGTTGACAGGGTAATATTACCTCACCAGATAAAATAAAAGGCACATTGGTCATGGCATTTTCTGTTGATAACCGCATTCAATCATCTTGCATTGATCTCACTGACTGGAATCTCTCACGAGTGTATGCAAAAGATGAGTCTCAATTTCCATGGTTTATACTCGTGCCAAGGCTTGAAAGGGTGAGTGATATTACCGACCTATCTGAGCTTGATAGTATTGAGTTAAACAAAGAAATCAGAAGACTGTCCTTACTAGTCAAGGAATGCTTTCAACCAGACAAGCTGAATATTGCAACCCTTGGCAATATGGTTGAGCAGTTGCATATCCATGTAGTAGGACGCTACAAAGATGACCCCTACTGGCCCCAAAGTATTTGGCAGCCGGCCTATTCAAATCATCCATTATCACCAGATGAAAGAAATAAAATGCTATCAAATATTCAACCTTATCTTTAATAAATCATGATGAGGTGTGTGCAGCCATCTATTCTAGAGATAACACAACTGATAATCCAAACCCGCTGATGTAATCACTTAGCCAAACTGAGTAATGAATCATTAGCCCTTTTTAGCCTTATGGCTCTTTTCCTTCAATCGAATGCCTTCAGCTTCCAACAAAATTTTACCGCGCTTATAAAGGAGGCCTAAGGATCGCTTGAAATTCTTTTTACTCTCATTGAATACGCGCTTGATGTCCTCAGGATTACTCTTATCATGCAATGGTAGATAACCATCAGCTTTATTTAATTCTTCAAGGATGCGCTCACTTAACTCATCAACGCTGTCTTGTCCCATTTTTCTCAAGACAACATCAATTTTTCCATCTGCTCTTATTTTTTTAATATAGCCAGGCAACTTATTACCTAGAGCGATAGATTGAAACACATCATCGCGGTGAATTAATCCCCAATGTTGGTTATTAATAATGGCCTTATATCCTAAGGGTGATGTCCCAGCTATGATTAGATTAACTTCTTCACCAGGCATATACTCGGGTGGCGTTTTATCAAGGTAATAATCAAGTTTCGTACTCGCAACGATACGTCCTTCATTATCATTGAAGATATACACAACATAGTAGTTATTAAGTGTCATCGGGCGATGCTGTAACGCCTTTGGCACCAATAAATCTTTATCTAGTCCCCAATCTAAAAAGGCACCTGCTCGATTAATATCAATCACTCGTAACGATGCAAATGAACCAACAAAAGCTCTAGGACGCTTTGTGGTTACGATGATCTTGTCTTCTGAATCAAAGTAGATAAATACATTTACCTCATCGCCAATCAAGGTTCCTTTAGGCACGACTTTACTAGGCAATAACACTTCACCAAATTCTTCGCCATCCAAATACACCCCAAAAGCGACTTCTTTAATTACCTTTAACTTGTTAAATTGTCCAACATGAACCATTAATTATCCTAGGTTAAGATTTTGGTCAATAATATCACAAAGCGATACTTAATAGTTATTTGTATTTTTATGTTAGGCGACAATGCTAGGGCCGGCAAAGGAAATGGCCTCTCGATTTTTCAACTTGTTATAGTCTTTGAATAATTTATCTAACTCGTCTTGGCTCAAAGCACCCCTGAATGTTGTTCATCTAAAGCTTCGCCTAACTGCACTGCTTATTTAAAAGTAATTGCCGCTAGGATTTTTTCTGTTTTGCTATACCCGAAATTCGTTAATGTAGCACCAAAGAAACTTGCTTTTTTTTTATAGTCTGGCCCATCAATTCGATTATCCAGGTATGCCTTCCAACGAAATATTGGAAGAAAGTGCTGAACTTACAGCCTCGCGACCTAACTCGATGCTTTTATGCTGTTTATTAACTGCGAAAAACCGCCCCGTAAAACACACGGCACTGGATACGCTCAAAACAGCGCCCGTTGCAGCCAAGGCCCCATTGCTCGCGCCAATAGATGTTCCTACAAGGCCACTGATTAACGGAACATAAATACCGGCGTCCCCCAGCGATAAGGCAATCATACCTGCTAGCAAAATTGTTGTTGCAATGTGCTTAAACGACTCAGAGCATAAAACCGTCATAAAAAATCCGGCATCAAGCGGTTCACATAAGAGAGACTTTGAAAGTGATTGATGGACTATTTTTTTAAATGTTTCGTTTTTTTTCGTATCATCCACTGATGCACTATTCGAAATGCCTAGTATGTAGGCATTGAAAGATGCAACATATGCATGCATAAAGTTGGAGCGCGCTATGTTTAAAGTAAGGGCTGGAGATTCAAGCCCTTCTTGTTCAAAGGCCTCAACATATAAGCGCTTTAATTCATCCTCTTTTGTGTCGAGTGGGGCCTCACCTACAAAATCGATGAATAAGTTTGTATGGCCACCCCTCCCTTCTTCATTTACATTAAAACGGTTATTAAACAGGTCTTCGCTAGTCATTGATGAGCTAAGGGCACCCATTGCCACCTCAGATAGTTTAATAAATGATGTGGATGCAACCAATACCGCCGCATCTGCTGTGCCTGGATTGATTGGGGAAATCATTTCTTTGGTAGCCAACAATGCAGCTTTTAGGGCAAAAGCTTCTGGCTTTTCAAATAGTTCATGGCTTTTTTCAGCAAGAATCGTCAGTTGGGTGACGATGGTCTGGGTATACATTGATAAATTCCATTTAGTTGATAACTTGCACGACCTCCGATCCATCTTCGGTCAAAAAAAATGCATGTTATTACCTCGACTTTAGCCATTTTCGGCTAGCCATATGAAAAATATAAAAAAAAGGTTGCCAACGCTTATAAACGCTTTATGCTTCAGTTCGACTAAAAACGATGCATGGAGTATGAGCGTTGACGACGGAC
>Ga0233426_10003844_pt1 | contig 11573 bp, 9 predicted proteins | sample SI_118_April2016_6_FD_179875 | JGI IMG/M metagenome (GOLD analysis project Ga0233426, IMG submission 179875) | Seawater microbial communities from Saanich Inlet, British Columbia, Canada - SI_118_April2016_10_MG | ecosystem: Environmental > Aquatic > Marine > Inlet | place: Canada: British... | reverse complement strand
CTTAAAAAAATGTTGAAAACACTAAATGAAATTTGCTTTTAGCGGCTTAAAACTCATTTCTAAAAACTATCTTTGCACCCTAAAAATTATAAAATATGTCATCACAGGCAACACTTACTTTAGCAACTTTGGATCAAGCCCAAGAAATGGGATTAAGACCAGAAGAATTTGATAGAATTATAGAGATATTAGGAAGAACACCAAACTTTACTGAGTTAAGTGTTTTTGGTGTAATGTGGTCAGAGCACTGTTCTTATAAAAATTCTATCGTTTGGTTAAAAACATTGCCAAAAGAAGGGCCTCATATGTTAGTTGAAGCAGGAGAGGAGAATGCAGGACTTGTTGATATTGGTGATGGATTAGCTTGTTGTTTCAAGATTGAGTCGCACAATCATCCATCAGCTTTAGAGCCTTACCAAGGTGCTGCAACAGGTGTTGGTGGTATTAATCGTGATATCTTTACTATGGGTGCAAGGCCAGTGGCTCAATTAAATTCATTGCGTTTTGGTAATATTGAGTTAGACAGAACAAAATGGTTAGTAAAAGGAGTAACTAAAGGAATTGGTGATTACGGAAATGCTTTCGGAATTCCAATTGTTGGTGGTGAGGTTTTCTTTGATGATTGCTATAATACAAACCCGTTAGTAAATGCATTTTCGGCAGGTATAATGAAAAAAGGAGAAATGATTTCTGCTACTTCATCAGGAGTTGGAAACCCAGTATTTATTGTTGGTTCTCGTACAGGTAAAGATGGAATACATGGAGCATCTTTTGCATCTAAAGATATATCAGAAGATTCAGTAAATGATTTACCAGCTGTACAAGTTGGTGATCCTTTCCAAGAAAAATTATTGTTAGAAGCTACTTTAGAATTAGGAAAAACTGATGCTGTTGTTGGCATGCAAGATATGGGTGCTGCAGGGATTACTTGTTCGTCAAATGAAATGTCAGCAGCTGGTAAGCATGGTATGGATTTATGGTTGGATAAAGTTCCTACTCGCCAAGAGGATATGAAAGATTGGGAAATTCTTTTATCAGAATCTCAAGAAAGAATGTTGGTTGTAGTACATAAAGGAAAAGAGGATATTGTAAATGCTATTTTTGATAAATGGGATTTATCCTGTGAAGAAATTGGTGTGGTTACTGAGGGTGAAAGAGTAAGATACTTTATGCATGGTGAATTGGTTGGTGATGTACCTTGTGATGATTTAGTATTAGGAGGAGGTGCTCCAGTTTATCACAGAGAGTGGAGTGAGCCAGCTTATTATCAAGAATGGAAAAAATTCCATATTGATAATATTGAGCAACCAAAAGATTTAGTTGAGGTTGCTAAATTTTTAACAGGACATGAAAATATTGCATCAAAAAGATGGGTTTATGAGCAGTATGATTCAATGGTAGGTACTGCAAATATGAGTACGAATATGCCAACTGATGCTGGGATAGTAAACTTAAAAGAAACAGATAAAGCCTTAGCAATGACAGTTGATTGTAATGCTAGAATGGTAAATGCTGATCCTGAGGAAGGAACTGCAATGGCAGTGGCAGAAGCTGCTCGTAATATTGTTTGTTCTGGTGGTATTCCATCAGCAATAACTAATTGTTTAAATTTTGGTAACCCTTATAATCCTGAAGTGTATTGGCAATTTGTTGGAGCTATTAAAGGGATGAGTAAAGCTTGTCTTAAATTTAAAACTCCTGTTACTGGCGGTAATGTAAGTTTCTATAACCAATCAGCTGTTGAAGGAACGGAAGTACCTGTTTTCCCAACTCCAACTATTGGTATGCTTGGTATTGTTGAGGATAAAAAGCATGTTACTTCTTTAGCTTTTAAAGGTAAGTCGGATTTAATATATTTAATTGGTAAATGTGAGAATGATATTTCTTCATCAGAATATTTAGCTTCTTACCATGGTGTTAAGGAATCATCAACTCCAAAGTTTGATTTGGATGCTGAGTATGATATGCAACAAACTGTTACAAAATTAATTAGAGCAGGAGTAATTGAATCAGCTCATGATGTTGCTGATGGAGGGTTATTCATGACTCTGTTAGAAAGCTCATTTACTAATAACTTAGGATTTGAAATTGTAAGCTGTTCAGAAGGTAGAGAAGATGCATTTTTATTCGGTGAATCACCATCAAGAGTAGTGGTTTCTGTTACTGAAACGGGTGAGGATGCTTTCTTAGATACATTAAAAGAAACAAATACTCCTTTTATGTTACTAGGACATGTTACTCAAGGGAAAATTGTTATTGATGATACTAACTTTGGAATGGTTTCTGAGTACAAAGAAATTTATAATAACTCGTTAGCTGAAAAGTTGATGAAATAGATTTGAGACTAGTTACTAGTTCTTAGAATTTAAAGCCGAGCATTTGCTCGGCTTTTTTGTTTTTGTTTAAATCTTGTTAATTAAGCTGTTAACTCTCTGTTAAAAACTAAGAATCAGTTTGGCATTAAGTTGCCTTGCCGTAAGGTAGTTAGGTACTGCATATTGCCTGCCCGAAACATCAGCAACCCATAGGTAAGAAACGGTATTGTTAATATCCAACAGGTTAAATACTTCTGCACTAACCCAAATGCTATTAAACGCATTCAGCCATTTGATTCTGCTTTTTTTATTTTCATCTTTTAGCACTGCAGAAAAACCAATATCCACTCTTCTGTAATCAGGGATTCGTAATACATCTTGGTGCTTTTCACTATTAGGAGGGCCAAATGATAAACCAGTTCCATACACCATGTTTAAGTGCATTTTATAGTTAGGGTTTCCAGGAATGTAATCCTGAAAAAACATAGAGAAATTTACTCTTTGGTCAGTTGGTCTTGGAATAAAACCAGCTTCAGATGAGCTTCCATCAGCATTAATGATATAATCCCCAACTATATCTTCCTCAGTTTTCATTACTGATAAACTAGCCCAACTTTCTACTCCACTAACAAACTCCCCATTTATTTTCATATCAATACCTTTAGCGTATCCGTTTGATAAATCATTGGCTAAATATTGTATACGAACATTATCAACTTTATAAGGAATGAGGTTTTCTAAGTTTTTGTAATACACTTCCGTTATCCATTTGAACGGTCTTCCCCAACTATAAAATAAATAATCAGCCCCCATTACATAGTGGATTGATTTTTGAGCTTTAATATTTGAATTAAGTGTTCCTTCAGGAGTTCTTAATTCTTTGTAAAAAGGAGATTGATAATAAATACCACTAGCTGCACGGAAAACAATATCCTTTTCCCAAAGTGGGGCATAGGCAATAGTTGCTCTTGGGCTAAGGAGTAATTCCTCATTGTATGTCCAATAACTACCTCTTGTTCCTGCATTTATAGTAATGTTATTAATGTCTTTTGAAAACTGCATATACCCAGAGTTTCTGTAAGATGATAAATTGATTTGAGTTTTTAAAAGCTCACTCATTACTATCTGCTGATTTGGATCAGCTTCTTCACCTATATTGTCATTTGGATGAGGGTAGTTAAAAAATGCAGAGTCAATTAAATTCCACTCTGATATTTTATCTTCAATTTCTTCTTTTTGTGCTCGGAATCCCCAATCTACTTTTAGGTCTTCATTATTGTAATTTCCTTTATGAGAAAAGTTCATTACCCTAGCATTTAAGCTGTTTCTTGCATGGTTGATGTATTTTCCAACTCCTCTATCAAAAGCGATATTCCCAAAATCATCTGATCCTAAATTGTTTTCTAATTGATACAGCCAATACTCTCCAAGTATATCAAAGTTTTCTTGTTCAAAGGTTTGAAATGCTGAGGTTGTAAATTGCAAATTTAGATGCGTAGAAGGTTGGTAAGTTGTGCTTAATGCTCCAAAGTAGGTTTCGTATTTATCAACTTCTTGTCCTTCAAAATAAATGGTAAGTTTTAGTGCTTCATTTAGGGTTCCAAATTCAGTATCTCTATTTTCAGGAATCATAGTATATTCATTTTTACTAATGTTTCCTAAAAAGCTAATTTGCCAATTGGTATTTAACTCATAGTTAATAAAAGTTTGTAAGTCAGAAAACTTTGGAATATAGTCTGCTTTGGTGTCCATAGCATTCAATACATATTCGTTTGTTTTATGTCTGGCGCCAACCAAATAGGAGAATCTTCCATTTTTACTTGCTCCTTCAAAATGAGCAGAACCGCCAAGCATACTTAGTTGTAAGCTAGCAGCATTTTCTCTTGGTCTTTTGTACGTAATATCTAGTACTGATGACATTTTATCGCCATACTTGGCTTCAAAACCTCCTGCTGAAAATAAGATGCTACTAACCATATCAGTATTCACAAAACTTAACCCTTCTTGTTGCCCTGCTCGAATTAAAAACGGACGATAAACTTCAATTCCATTTACATAAACTAGGTTTTCATCAAAGTTACCTCCTCTTACTGAATATTGTGAGCTCAACTCATTAGCTGAACTTACTCCTGGTAAAGTCTTAAGTATTGCCTCAATACCTCCTTGACTCCCAGGTAAAATCTTGACATGCTTAGGTTTAATTCTGTTAAAAGCTTCTTTTCTACTTTTTTTATCTTTTACTATTACATCATTTAGTAAAGTGCTTTTTGCTTTTAGTTGAATGTTAAGCGTGTAGTTTTGTCCCCTTTTAAGCATTGGTAGTCTTATCTTCTCTATTTCATATCCAATAAAACTATAAGCAACCACCATGGATTTATTGGCAGGAACTTCCATGTTATAGCTTCCATCATTTAATGAAGTAGCACCAATACTTGTATTTAAAATAGCAATATTCACAGCAGGAAGCGTGTTGTTTTCCTCATCAGTAATAGTACCACTAATGCTTTGGCTAAACCCAAGAAAGGAAAGTATTGAAAATAAAGTAAGTAAGGGTGCTTTGCGCATAAGTTGCAAAAATAAGATTTAAATTAGAATACTAAACTATCTGAAATCAAGTTTAGTATATTTGCATTCATAAAATTAAAATCATGATAAAACCTTACTTTATTTCAGCAACTTTAGTGCCTGCCTTTTATTTCATTGTAGGGGTTGTATTTACTTTTGTTCCTGAAATCCCGAGTGCAGACTTAAAACTTCCATATGAAAAGATAAAAATTCCATTACTGTTTACTCAGGAAATTGGTGTTTTCTTTATTATTTTTTCAATTTTAATCAGGCAAATCTATAATATATCCAAAGAGGTTTATTTGTTAATGAATAATACTTTTAAGTTTGTGTTATTGCTTTCTGCTTTAATAAGCCCTTACCTATATTACTATACTAAAGCTCCACAACTTTGTGTAATTTTTGGAATTAACATCTTCTTTATTGCCCTATTGCAATACGAAAAAGTAAAAGCTAAGAAATAGACATGAAAAAAGTACTGATACTTTGTACAGGTAATTCGTGCCGATCACAAATGGCTGAAGGATTGTTGAAATATTTTTCACCAAATACACAGGTTTATAGCGCTGGCACTAAACCAGAGGCTGTGAACCCTTTTGCAGTTGAAGCAATGGCAAATATTGGAATTGATATTGCTGATTTTAAATCAAATCATGCTGATGAATATGCTGATGTTGATTTTGATTTTGTGTTTACAGTGTGTGATAATGCAAAAGAGATTTGCCCAATTTATCCAAAAGCAAAGCAATTAATTCATCATTCTTTTTCTGATCCTGCTGATGCTATTGGTACTAAAGACGAGCAATTATTAGTTTACCGTCAAGTTCGTGATCAAATAAAAGATTATATGCAGAATTTTGCTGAAAATAATCTCAATAAGTAAAATCAGCTGTATAAACTTTCTCATTATTCACATTATCTATTACTTTTAAAGTAAAGGTGTGTTTTCCTTTTGTAAGTTTTTCATCAATATCATATCTTAATAGATTTTTTTTATAATCGTAATCCATCAAAATCCATTTTCCATCAATCTCTCCTCTGTAGGATTTTATACCACTATCATTATCTTTAATAGTTAGTTTTATTGATGTTTGAGTGTTGAATGTTTTTCCAGGATAAATATTTACTCCCTTCACTTCAGGATTTGTAGTGTCTGCAATAATGCAGAAATTCCCAAATTGCCTTGTTTTTGTTCTAATAATACTATCTTTCCAAATACCTCCTATATGCCAAAAGTTTCCTTTCATGTCGGTAGTGGCAATATAGCTTTTCCTTTTTATCGAATCAGGAACAATTGCTTTTATTGAAAGAACATATTTTTTATGCACTGGAGTATTGTCAAAATGAACATGATGCACTTTCCCGAAAACTCCTTCTATAGAATCAGTAGTTTTGTAATGAAACATTATTGGTTCATATAAAGAATTGACTTCCATGTGGAGATTTAGTTCATTACCTTTAAAGATATTAACTTTATTTATTGCAAAAGGTGTATTGATAGTATCTTTTGGAAGTGGGCATCTATTTAAAAATGGATTATTTGTTGATTTGATATTAAAATCTAATTCTGAAATGTTGCCATAAATATCTGTAACCTCTAGGGAGATAAGATGAGTTAAAGTATCTTGAATATTAATTATTCCATCATTTATTAAATTGGAATAATTTGTAAGTTTATTATTGGGTAGTTTATAGCACCTGTGGTATTTATTTTTACTTTCTTTTTTTTCAGCATAATCAATATGAGCATTTATAAATCTACTAGTACTAAAATCTAGTTCATCAACTGTAAATTTGTAACAGATATTTGTGTCAACACAAAGTTTGATGCTGTAAACACCATTCTTATTGTAACTGTCATTTGATTTATCATAAGTGGAAATCCCTAATCCAAAACTTCCATTAATTTTTGGGTTTTCATCAATTGCATATTTGTTATTGGTTTTTTTAATATTGATGATTTTACTTTTATTGTAACCATTAATTAGTGTAGTGTCAAAGGCATAAATTTTCAATTTACTTAAGTTAGGAGGGATGTTGTCTGCAATATTAAACCCAAATTGTAAGGGGTTAATTGGATGCTCAGTTTTAGTATCTCTTATTTCAAAATGTAAATGTGCTCCACCACTTCCTCCACTATTTCCTGATAAAGCAATAACTTCTCCTTTTTTAATTTGTATAGCAGCTGCATTTGGGTAAAAATTAATTTCAAAGCTTTCTTTTTGGTAGTGCTTTTTCTTTACAATGCTGTCAATTTTCGCACTAAAACTTTGCAAATGTGCATAAACTGAAGTGTGTCCTGTTTCAGGGTGGGTGATGTATAAAACCTTTCCGTATCCCCAAGTTGAAACTTTAATTCTCGATATATATCCATCAGCAATTGAGTAAACTTTCTGTCCTTCAACTCCTTCTGTTTTTATATCAATCCCTGTATGAAAATGATTTCCTCTTAATTCTCCAAAAGTCCCAGAAAGCAACATTCTAAAATTAAGTGGAGCGCTATAACCTTGGGCTTTTGTATTAGTGTAAGTTAATAGCGTGACTATCAGTAAAAAGGATTTTAATATTTTCATTTGGTTTTGAGAAATAATGATTTTTAAAAGTTCAGCAAATATAACATCAAAAAAGCGGGATTATTATATTTAAAATATCTAAGTTTGTAACAATTATTTTGAAGTGAAAACGATTATAAATAACATAGAGGTAAAAGTTGGAAAACTGATAGCAAAGTACGACCAGCTTAATGCCGAAAAATTAGATTTACAAAGAAATAATGACACTTTAAATGTACAGTTACAAGAGAAAGAAAGCCAAATTGTAGCTTTGCAGGATAAAGTAAAACTCATGAATATCTCAAAGTCAGTTGACGCTAGTAAAGAGGAAGTAAAATCAACAAGATTAAAGATCAATGAGTATGTACGGGAGATAGATAAATGTATTGCGTTACTAAATAAATAGAATTAAATTGGGAGATAAATTATCGATAAAACTGCATATTGCAAATCGTATTTACCCTATGAAGATTGAGCGTGAATCAGAAGAATACATCAGAAATGCTGTAAAGCAAATTGAAGGTAGACTTAAGTTTTATGAAGAGAATTACGCTATTAAGGATAAGCAGGATTTACTTGCTATGTGCCTTATTGAATATGCTTCAAAGTTTGAATCTGTGAATAATAAAAATGTTGTTGAAGATGATGGTTTTACTGAAAAGTTAACTGAGATTGAGGCAATTTTAAGTAGCAAAATTTAAATAGTTCTTTAAAAATAATATTATCCCGTATTAATATTTTTGTTAAACTCAACACTTAAAGTATTGGGGTTTGACTCGAGATGTTAAAAACAGGCCTCAACCCTTTGGGTTCTCAATTTGAGACAGTGGAAGTTTGCAATATTTCGGCATCCCTATTCATGTTATTTTGGAGTTTTTCAGCAATTAATGCGGGATTTTTTTTAATCATTAAAATAAAATATGGAAATAATAATAGGAATAGTAGGATTGATAATAGGAGCAGGTATAGCTTTTGTTATTCTGAGTAAAAAGAATTCATCTAAAGCTAATTCTGTTCTTGCTGATGCTAGAAAAGAAGCGGAACAAATTAAAAAAGAAAAACTTTTACAAGCAAAAGAAAAATTTATTGAACTTAAATCAGAGCACGAAAAGGTTATTAACAAAAAGAACAATGAGATTAATGATATTCATCAAAAAGCAAAACAAAAAGAGAGTACTTTAAATCAAAAAGAGAATACACTAAATCAGAAGTTATCTGAAGTAAATAAGAAAGATGCTGAATTTAAGAACTTAAGATCAGATATTGATTTACAGAAATCAGTTTTAGCAAAAAAGCAGTTAGAGCTAGATAAGTCTCATAAAATTCAAGTAGAACAATTAGAGCAAATTTCTAACCTTTCAGCTGAAGATGCAAAATCTCAATTAATTGAGACATTGAAGAATGAAGCTAAAACTGAGGCTTTAGAAATTGTTCAAAATACTATTGAAGATGCAAAGTTAACAGCTAAGCAAGAAGCTAAAAAAATTGTAATTCAGACCATACAAAGAATTGCTACTGAAGAAGCTGTTGAAAATGCAGTATCAGTATTTAATATTGATAATGATGCATTGAAAGGGAGAATTATTGGTAGAGAAGGAAGGAATATTAGAGCTATTGAAGCTGCAACTGGTGTTGACATTGTGGTTGATGATACTCCGGGTGCAATTGTGCTTTCTTGTTTTGATTCTGTAAGAAGAGAGGTTGCTCGTTTGTCACTTCATAAACTTGTTACTGATGGTAGAATTCATCCTGCTAGAATTGAAGAAGTTGTTAAAAAAACTAGAAATGAAATTGATGATGAGATCATTCAGATTGGTAAAAAAACAACTATTGATTTAGGAATTCATGGTTTACATCCTGAACTTATTAAGATGGTTGGTAGAATGCGTTATCGTTCTTCTTATGGTCAGAATTTGTTACAGCATTCTCGAGAAACAGCTAATATGTGTGCTACTATGGCTGCTGAACTTGGTTTAAATACTAAATATGCTAAAAGGGCAGGTTTGTTACATGATATTGGGAAAGTTTCTCCTGATGATGCAGAAACTCCACATGCTATTATTGGAATGAAATTAGCTGAGAAATATGGTGAAAAGCCTGAGGTTTGTAATGCTATTGGCGCACATCATGATGAAGTAGAAATGACAAATTTAATTTCACCTTTAGTGCAAGTGTGTGATGGTGTTTCTGGAGCAAGACCTGGAGCAAGAAGGGCAATGGCTGACCAATATATTAAGCGTATTAAGGAGCTTGAAGAGACGGCAATATCTTACCCTGGTGTGCTTAAGTCATATGCAATACAGGCTGGTAGAGAGTTAAGGGTTGTTGTAGAAAGTGAAAAAGTTACTGATGATGAAGCTTCAAAATTAGCTTTCCAGATTTCTGATAAAATTCAAAATGAAATGACTTATCCTGGTCAAGTTAAAGTAACTGTAATTAGAGAAACCAGAGCAATTAGTTACGCTAAGTAGAAAAAATACATATAAAAAACCCACTCATTGAGTGGGTTTTTTATATAAATATTTTTAAAGTCTTACCAGTAAACTAAAGCAATATCTCCTGGGTAATATAAAGTAAGTGTATTTGTTTTCTCAAAATAAATATTATCTAAAGTAACTCCAAAATTCTCTAATTCTTCTTTAGCTTTTTTTATCAGAATTTTTTGTCCACCTTGTGAAGAAATGTTTGTGAAGTTCTGTTGAATTTTAGGGAATCCTGCATTATTTGAAATAACTAGATATCCTTCATTTTCAATAGTGTTTGTAAATTCAAAAAAGTAATTAATTTTGATCTCACTATTCTTTAGAATAATTAGTTCTTTTTTATTTCTTTCTAATTCTTCTATTTCTTTTTTTAATTTTTCTTTATCAAGATTTAAGATTTCTTTCTCTTCTATTTCTTTTGCAAGTTTTTCTTTCTCTATTTTATTTTCTTCAATCTTTTCTTTTTTAAGTTTTTCTTCAGCTAATCTTTCTCTTTCTTTTTCTTCAATCTTTTCTTTTTTAAGTTTTTCTTCAGCTAATCTTTCTCTTTCTTTTTCTTCTTTTATAGCGTTTTCTTTAGTTATTCTTGCTTTTTCCTTTTGCAATTCTTCTTTTTTGATTTTCGCTTCCTTTTCTTTGGCTAATTTTTCTTTTTGCTCTTTTTTCCTTTTCTTTTCTGCTTCTTTAATTATTGCTAATTTACTTCTTGTTTTCTTCTTTGAAACACCAGTTTGTATATGAATAATAGAAATTTCATTTTCTACATCTAAATTATCTATCCATTGTTGAGATTCTTCTTCATTTTCATAAGGGCCTATATATACTTTAAATAATTCCTCTGTGCTATTTGATTTATTAGGTAAATAAAAATAATCACATTTAAAACCTTTTACTTTTAGATCACTTACCATTACTTTAGCAGAATTTTCATCTTCAAAAGATGAAATTATACTAATATTATTACCTTTAAGAGTTAAATTATATTTTAAAACGAACTCTTTTGGTTCTTCAATAATTTCTTCTGATGAAGTTAGATTAGAAAAATTATTGTAAGCATAGAATGAGCCGAATCCAACCACTCCAATAACCACTCCAATAATCACTACATATTTTACCCATCCAAATGACATTGGATTGTGTTCTTTCTGAGGAACTTCATCTTGTGGAGTAGCAATCTCAATAACTTCCTCTCTCTGATTTCTTGTTGGGACTGGAGTTTCTTGCTTTTGTTTTATTTGAGCTAATCTTTCTTGTAAGATTCTTAGCTTTTCATCATTTGTTTTATCACTCATAGTTTGATGTAAATTAGGCTACAAATATATTTAATTAATTAATGTTAGATAAATACATATCAAAAACTTCTGAAAGGCTAATGTTAGCAGTTTTTAATTGTTGAGGAATAATACTTTCTTCTGATAATCCTGGGATTGTATTTATTTCAATAATAAAAGGGATATCCTCTTGTATAATATAGTCAATTCTGCAGATTCCTTCTAATTTCATCTTTTCATAAATTGATATACTAGTTTTTTGAATCTCTAATGTAAGCTTACTATTAATTCTTGCAGGAGTAATTTCTTCTGATTTACCTTCATATTTTGCTTCATAATCAAAAAAATCATTTTCACTTACAATTTCAGTAATTGGTAGTGCAGTGA
>Ga0233426_10003843_pt1 | contig 11575 bp, 6 predicted proteins | sample SI_118_April2016_6_FD_179875 | JGI IMG/M metagenome (GOLD analysis project Ga0233426, IMG submission 179875) | Seawater microbial communities from Saanich Inlet, British Columbia, Canada - SI_118_April2016_10_MG | ecosystem: Environmental > Aquatic > Marine > Inlet | place: Canada: British... | reverse complement strand
ATATTTCTGGTTGGGATGTAAGCAATGTAACTGATATGAGTTATATGTTTAGTGCAGCAGAAAGTTTTAACCAAAATATTTCTGATTGGGATGTTAGCAATGTTACTGAATGTTTTTACTTTTCTGAAAACTCTGGATTAGAATTAAATTATATTCCAAGCCTACAAGGAGGCTGTAATTAATTGACAAAAAAATATTTAGACTTTAAAACCGTTGCGAATTGCATCGGTTTTTTTATTTATTTACACATAGATAATGTATTATCTTTACTTTTCTATGAAAACACTTTTTGTAAATATAAAAGAACTCATTCAGGTTAGGGATACTGGTGTAAAAAAAGTATCCGGTAAAGCTATGAATAGTTTGCCTACTATTAAAAATGCTTTTTTATTAATTGAAAACGATAGAATCATAGATTTTGGTAAGATGGAACAATTACCAAACCGATCAGTTGCCAATACAATAGATTGTAAGGGTAAAATGATACTTCCAACTTGGTGCGATTCTCATACCCATATCGTATTTGCTGGCAATAGAGAGCAAGAATTTGTAGATAGAATTAACGGGTTGTCTTATGAGGAAATTGCCAATAATGGTGGAGGAATTTTAAACTCTGCCAAAAAATTACAAAGAACTTCAGAAGAAGATTTGTACAATCAATCTGCAAAAAGGTTAGAAGATGTAATTGCTTTAGGCACTGGGTCTTTAGAAATAAAATCAGGATACGGATTAACAGTTGAAGCTGAATTAAAAATGTTACGAGTTATCAGAAAACTCAAAGAAAATTATGCCATTCCTATCAAAGCAACTTTTTTAGGGGCTCATGCAGTTCCAACAGAATTTATAAATAACAAAGAAGGCTACATCAATTTAATTATTGAAGAGATGATCCCTAAAATAGTTGAAGAAAATTTAGCTGATTTTATAGATGTTTTTTGCGAGGTTGGCTATTTTTCTGTGGATGAGACAAACAAAATTTTATCTGCTGGAATAAAACATGGCTTAATTCCGAAAGTGCATGTAAATCAGTTTAATGTTATTGGCGGAATTCAAGTTTCAACAAAACACAATGCGCTTTCTGTGGACCATTTAGAAGTTTTAAATGATGACGATATTGCAAGTTTAAAAGCTTCTGAAACCATGCCGGTGGCACTTCCCTCCTGTTCTTTTTTCTTAGGCATTCCATATACTCCAGCAAGGAAAATAATAGATAGTGGTTTAGCATTAGCTATTGCAACTGACTATAACCCTGGATCTACACCTTCTGGAAACATGAATTTTGTGGTTGCTACCGCTTGTATAAAGATGAAAATGACACCTGAAGAAGCCATAAATGCAGCTACTATAAATGGAGCTTTTGCTATGAACTTAGAGAACACTGTAGGTTCTATTACTAAAGGAAAATTAGCTAATTTTATCATTACAAAAGAAATTCCTTCTTATGGTTTTTTACCTTACAGTTTTGGTTCTAATTTAATTGATGAAGTCTATATTAACGGAAATCTTAAATAATGTTTTTCAGAAAGATCTCCTACTTCAAATTTCTTTTAGAATCTACAAATCAACATGGAGTGCATTCTCCTTTTGTTTTTGATTTTGTTACAAAAGGATTGTATCATAAAAAGATAATAAATAATATTCCTGAAAAATATCCAGCATTAAAATCACTTACAAAAAAAGAAGAAAGGGTTCTTTCAAAAATTATACACTATTTTAATATTAGCACCATCCATTTTGAACTTGTAAGTTTAAATAAAAACTTAAATAATAAATACAAATTACTATATATAAAACTCTCAAAAGAGTTAATATTAGATGAATTAAAAAAGTTAAACTCAAAACATTTTGTGGTTGTTCATGGAATTTATAAGGATAAAAAAACAAAATTAAAGTGGTTAGAAATCATCAAAAAAACAGAAGATATTGTAACTATTGATTTATTTTATTTCGGAATCATTTTTTTCAGAAAAGAACAAGCTAAAGAACATTTTAATATTAGAGTTTAACACTTTCTAAAAGATAAACTTTGTAACTTTGGTCTTTATATCGAGCAATTAAATAAAATGAAAATATATACAAAAACTGGAGATAAAGGAACTACTGCTTTATTCGGTGGAACAAGAGTTAAAAAATATAATTTACGTATTGAGAGTTATGGTACTGTAGATGAATTAAATTCTTACATTGGCTTGATAAAAGACCAAGAAATCAGTAGTTATATTAAAGAATCTTTATTAAAAGTTCAAAATGATTTATTCACTTTAGGCGCTATGTTGGCAACTCCTCCTGAAAAAGAAACTTTAAAATCAGGAAAAGAACGATTGAATATTCCTAAAATTGATAGTGATTCTATCTTGTTTTTAGAAAATGAAATTGATAAAATGGATGCATTGCTTCCACAAATGACTCATTTTATCCTTCCTGGAGGCCATCAATCAGTGTCATTTTGTCACATTGCCAGATGTGTTTGCAGAAGAGCAGAACGGTTATCTGTAGAATTAAATGACCAAGAAAATATACAAAATGACATTATAAAATACTTAAACCGACTTTCTGACTTTCTTTTTGTGTTGGCACGAATGTTGTCTAAAGAGTTACTAGTAGAGGAAATCAAGTGGATTCCTAAAAAAAATAGTTAAGTTCTTTTTTTATCGATTTTGAAGTGAACTTTACTTTTATTTAAATTATAAATAACTGATTTATAGGTATTCATAAAAAAAAGTAATAACTTCAAAGTATATTTCTTAAAAAAGACTTGCATAACTGCGTAAAAAAATTATTTTTGCACAAAATTAAATATTAAGAAATGTATTGGACATTAGAATTAGCATCGTATTTAGCAGATGCACCTTGGCCAGCAACCAAAGATGAGTTAATAGATTATGCTATTAGAACTGGAGCTCCTTTAGAAGTAGTAGAAAATCTACAAGATATAGAGGATGAAGGTGATTCATATGACTCAATTATTGAAATTTGGCCAGATTATCCTACAGAAGATGATTATCTTTGGAACGAGGATGAATACTAAATAAAATAATCTAATATAAAAAGTCTCTAAAGAGACTTTTTTTTTGTTTTCTTTTAGCCAAGAAAACAGGTTTTTTTAAGATCGTTAAAGTCTTGATTTACAACTAAACAATATAGCTAAAAATGTAGCTAATAAAAATATATAAAGAATGAGTATTTTAAATTCGGTAATCAAACTTTTTGTAGGAGATAAACAACAAAAAGATTTAAAAATTTTACAACCAGTTGTTGAAGACGTAAAAAAGTTTGAAGCAGAAATTGCTCAATTATCTCATGATGGTTTAAGAGCCAAAACACAAGAGTTTAAAAATAAAATTAAGGAGGCTACAAAAGAGTTTGATGATAAAATTGAAACGCTAGAAGAAGAAGCAAAAAATGCAAATATTGATAGACAAGAAGATATTTATACAGAAATTGATTCTTTAAAAGATGAAGCTTACAAAATTTCTGAAGAAACTTTATTACAACTTATGCCAGAAGCTTTTGCAGTCATCAAAGAAACTGCAAAACGTTTTGTAGAAAATAAAGAAGTAGAGGTTACTGCTACTGCCTTTGATAGAGAATTATCTGGCGAAAGAGATCATATTACTTTAGAAGACGATAAAGCTTTTTGGGCAAACTCATGGGATGCTGCTGGTAAACCTGTTACTTGGGATATGGTTCATTATGATGTTCAATTAATTGGTGGCTCTGTTTTACATCAAGGTAAAATTGCAGAAATGATGACTGGTGAGGGAAAAACATTAGTGTCAACTTTACCTGTTTATTTAAATGCTTTAACCGGAAATGGAGTTCACGTAGTTACCGTAAACGATTATTTAGCAAAACGGGATAAAGCTTGGATGGGACCAATTTTTGAGTTTCACGGACTTTCTACAGACTGTGTAGATTATTACCAACCCAACTCTAACGAAAGAAGACAAGCGTATAATGCAGATATTACTTACGGAACAAATAACGAATTTGGATTTGATTATTTACGTGATAATATGGCCAGTTCTAAAGATGATTTAGTGCAAAGAGCCCCAAATTATGCCATTATTGATGAAGTAGATTCTGTTTTAATTGATGATGCTAGAACTCCGTTAATTATTTCGGGCCCAGTACCACAAGGAGATAGACATGAATTTAATGATCTAAAACCACTAGTGGCCGATTTAGTTTCTTTACAAAAACAACATCTAGTAAGTGTTTTAGCAGAAGCTAAAAAATTAATTGCTGATAGTAACACCAAAGATGGTGGGTTCTCATTGTTAAGAGTTTACAGAGGTTTGCCAAAAAATAAAGCCCTAATTAAATTTTTATCACAAGAAGGGATTAAGCAAATTTTACAGAAAACAGAAAATTATTACATGGCAGACAACAATAAGTTGATGCCAGAAATTGATGAAGATTTATGGTTTGTTGTTGAAGAAAAAAATAATCAAATTGATTTAACGGATAAAGGAATAGCGCACTTATCAAAAAAGACTCAAAATGACAACTTCTTTGTATTACCAGATATTGGTGTAAAGATTGGTGAAATTGATACTGCAGAGACTACTTCTGAAGAAAAGGTTTCTCAAAAAGAAGAATTATATAAAGATTTTAGTATCAAAAGTGAACGTATTCATACAATGAATCAACTGTTAAAAGCATACACTGTTTTTGAGAAAGATGTTGAATATGTTGTGATGGAAAATAAAGTAATGATTGTTGATGAACAAACTGGGCGTATCATGGATGGTCGTCGTTATTCAGATGGATTACATCAAGCAATTGAAGCCAAAGAAAATGTAAAAATTGAGGATGCTACTCAAACTTTTGCAACGGTAACATTACAGAATTACTTTAGAATGTACAGAAAACTGTCTGGAATGACAGGAACAGCAATTACGGAAGCTGGTGAATTATGGGAAATCTACAAGTTAGATGTAGTGGAAATACCTACAAATAAACCGATTCAAAGGGATGATAAAGAAGATTTAGTTTATAAAACTGCTCGTGAAAAATACAATGCAGTTATTGAAGATATTGTAAAATTAGTTGAGCAAAAACGACCAGTTTTGGTAGGAACAACTTCTGTTGAAATATCAGAACTATTAGGAAGAATGTTACAGATGCGTAAAATTCCTCATAATATTTTAAATGCAAAATTACACAAGCGTGAAGCTGATGTTGTTGCAGAAGCTGGTAAACCTGGTATTGTGACTATTGCTACAAATATGGCTGGACGTGGAACAGATATTAAACTTTCTGAAGAGGTAAAAGTATCTGGTGGTTTAGCAATTATTGGTACGGAAAGACATGATTCTAGACGTGTGGATAGACAGCTAAGAGGACGTGCAGGAAGACAAGGTGATGTTGGGTCAACACAATTTTATGTTGCTCTAGATGACAATTTAATGCGTTTATTTGGTTCTGATAGAATTGCCAAAATGATGGATAGAATGGGTTTAAAGGAAGGTGAAGTAATTCAGCATTCTATGATTACTAAATCTATTGAAAGAGCACAAAAGAAAGTAGAGGAAAATAACTTCGGAATCAGAAAACGTTTATTAGAATATGACGATATTATGAACGCTCAACGTGAGTTTGTTTATAAAAGAAGACGCAATGCATTGGATGGAAAACGTTTGCAAGTGGATATTGCAAATATGATTTATGATACTTGTGAATCGATTATTAATAGTAATAAAGCAGTTAAAGATTTTCAGAATTTCGAGTTTGAATTGATTAAGTTTTCTTCAATGACTTCGCCTTTTTCTGAAGAGGACTTCGAGAAACTTTCTGAGAAGGAATTGGCTGATCAATTATATGAAATAGTTTCTAAACACTACAAAAGTAAAATTGAAAGAAATGCTATTTTGGCTTTTCCTGTTATTAAAGGTGTGTTTGAGAATGAAGGAGATAGGTATGAAAGAATTGTAGTTCCTTTCACAGATGGAATTAAATCTTTACAAGTTGTTACGAACTTAAAAGAAGCGTATGAAAGTGAAGGAAAAAGCTTAATAACAGATTTCGAAAAAAATATTACGTTAGCAATTATTGATGAAAACTGGAAAGATCATTTACGTAAAATGGATGAGTTAAAGCATTCAGTGCAGAATGCATCTTATGAGCAGAAAGATCCTTTATTAATCTACAAGTTTGAGGCATTTGAATTGTTCAAGAAAACAGTAGATGAAATTAATAAAGAAGTATTGTCTTTCTTATTCAAAGGAGAATTACCTTCTCAAGATACAAACCAAATTTCTGAGGCACGTAAGCAAAAAAGAGAACGTTTAAATACAAGTAAAGCAGATGTTCAAAACTCTACTGAGCAAGCTATTCAAAATTCTCGTCAGCAATCTGAACCTGTTGAAACTGTTGTACGTGAACAACCAAAAATTGGCAGAAATGAACGTGTTACTATTAAAAATGTAATGAGTGGTGAAGAAAAAGAAGTAAAATACAAACAAGCGATTCCTTTACTAGAAAAAGGTGAATTTGTTTTAGTTAATAAATAATTAGTGCCAAAAGTTCTCGAAATAAGTTTCTTTAAAAAAGAAATTATCTCGAACTAACTATAAGTAATAAATCCGTTTAGAAAATTTCTAAACGGATTTTGTCTTTTAGAAAACAAGGATGGATAACCCTATTTTAAATCCTTTTGGGAAAACACTTTCAATTTTTCTTGGTACCTGGTTTGGTACTGCTTTTTTACTCATTTTATCAAGTGCTCATCTTTTTATGAAAACACAATTTCAGAAGAAATATGTAATGACCAAAAATATGATTATTGGGACTCCAACCACCTTTTTAATTCAAGTAAAGAATTATCTTAAAAATAAAAAAATTAACACCAATAAAAAAACCGTTTAAAAATTAATTATAAACGGTTCTTTACATTTTACTTCTAGGATTATTCTTTGATAAATTTTGTTGTAAAACTTCCTTCAATAGATGAAATTTTTATCAAATACAATCCGCTGGATAATTCTTCAATATTCAATTTTTCTTCATTTCTATTGAACTCTAGTACCTTTTTTCCGACTACTGAATAAATTTCAACTTTAATTATTGTCTTAATTGGTGAAACAATACGCAGCACATTTTTAACCGGATTAGGATATAAATGAACAGCTTGTGTCCACTTATTATTTTCAACATTTAAAGCACAATTATTTCCAACCGTATATGATAAATATTTAGTTACCGCTAGACCTCCGGCAAAAGCAAATTTACAAGCATAGCTGATAGTTTGTCCGTTCGTTAAACCAGTAATTGTTTTGGAAAACTTTTTTCCAGAAACGGCATTCATGGTAGTTTCCGAAAATGGTGACTCTTCCCATAAATAAGCACCAACATCAGATTTATCTGTATCTAATAACTCAAATGTAATTGTAACATCTGTGCCATTGGTTTCAAATTCATAATTATAGCCTATTGAAAAAGCCCCCTGAGTTGCATCACTATCAGTTCCAATACATTGAGAATTAGAACTCCCCAGGGTTGTTGCTTGCAAGTTTAATGGATTATTTAAAGCGATGTTCCCAGACAAATCTTTTGCCGAAATAGCGAAAGAATACAATGTTTCTGGCGTCAAACTATTTACAATATAAGCTTTTTGAACCCCTGAATCTCCGCTTATTGATTCTGAGGAACTGCCGTAAGAAATATCATAAATTACCTTACCCGAACCGTCTGAAGCCTTTAATAATAATTCAACACTATTAGCAGTTATGTTTCCAAGAGAAGCTGTAAAATTTTCTGGAGCCGTTACATCAGAGGCACTGCCTGAACAATTATCTCCTACTACATAATTAAAATATTTTGTAGCGGCTAAACCTCCTGCATAAGCAAATTTACAAGCATAACTTAATGTTTCTCCTGTTGTAAAACCACTAATGGTCTTAGAAAAAGTTAAATCACCAACCTCTGCTAATTGAGTTTCAGAGAAAGGAGATTGCTTCCATAAATACGCAATAACCCCCGCTTTGTTATTATCTAACAATTTAAATGTAATTGTTACGTTTGAACCCACAGTCTCAAAAGTCACCTCATACCCTTGTGAAAAACTTCCCTGCTGCGCTTCAGTAGAAGTTTCAGAGCATAATTTTTCTTCAGAAACGGTAATATTTACTGCTGCAGATGTTGTTTTAGCAGCCATATTATCAGTGGCTACCGCAGTAATTTCATGATTTCCAATAGCGGCAGTAGGCCAAACTAAACTAAAAGGAGCAGTTGTATCTTCTCCTATTTTTTGAGAGCCATCAAAAAACTCTACTATTATAATACTGCCATCTAAATCGGTAGCAATTGTTGTTATATTGATATCCTGCCCTTCTTTAAAAGAAGATTCATTGCTTGGTGAAGTTATCGAAATTGAAGGGCTTAGATTCCCTTCTGCAGAAACAAGAATTAAAACCTCATCAAAATCGGTGTAAGTACCATCACTAACAGTTAATTTTAACTTATACACGCCATCTTCTAAATTAGAAATATTTGGTGATGCAATTGTGGTATTATCAAAATTTATAATTGAGGGGCCGTATATCTGTTCCCATTTATAGGTAATAGTTTCGCCTTCTGGGTCATAACTTGAGGAACCATCTAAAATTCCTGTTGAATTTGGCAATATTACAGAAACATTTGTGCCTGCATCAGCAACTGGAGGTACGAATGGTAATGATTCTTTATAGCTAAAAGTCATTTTACCTAAATTAAATTCTCCACTTTCAATAAATAAGCGTAGCACATGCTCACCTTTTGTTAATGCAATATTAGAAGCACTATTTGTTATCCAATTTTCCCAGTCGTTAGAATTTGGAACTGAAATACTTGGACTTACTTTCTTTCCTTCTATTTCAAAATAGAATGGGCCTCCTCCATTAGAATTACCAGAGGCAGCTCTATAACTTAGGTCATAAAGACCAGCTGTTTCAACATTAACCGTGTACTCCATCCATTCACCAGCACCAGTCCAACCGACTATTGCGCCTTCTCCATTTACGGAAATAGCATCCACATTTTCTCCAGTTCTAAAATCTCCATTATTTCCAATAGAGTTATCTATATATGATATGTTTTGTCCTATTCCTCCTTCAAATTTATCGTAAAAACCAGCTTCAATAGTACCTGGAATTGAAATAGCACTTCCTGAATAAGGAATCTGCTCACCCACTTGAACGTTTATAATATTTGAGACATTAAACTGATTATCAACATAAATTTTAGCATAAAAACCGTGAACACCCAATGTTAAATCTGTAGCTTTTATCCCAAAAGGAGCAGCTGTATCTTCTGCAATTAAATTTTCACCGTCATAAAAGGCTACTTTAGTAATACCATTTCCAGAGGTGGTTACAGATAAATTTACACTACCGTTAGGAAAAGCTTGGTCGAAGTCTGAGGACAAAACTCCACTTGCATCAACATCTCTATTTGTTCTCATTTGATTTGCGGGAACCGTCAATTGAAAACCATCAGAAAATGAAACAGTAATTTCGGAATCTGAATAATTGTGTGCCACATATGTATTTTCTCCGTTTTGATTAAAAACCAAAGCAATAGGATAATTTGCCGTAATTGAGGCATCTACTACACCCATAGCATTAACACCGTGCAACCAATGATACGTTTGAGCATCAGAAATACCAAACTTTAAATTTCTTTCTGGATATGCATTATATAAATCAACTGCGGCTTGAGGATTTGTAAATGATAAATATTTCCAGTAGGTATCATGCCATAAATTATCATTATCCTCTTTACTTAAAACACCTGTATTTGATGCAATTTCTGTCCAAAGCTTTTTAGAATATTCTTGATTGTGTCCTAAATAAAAAGAACCTCCATGAATGGGATACATTTCTATACCATAAGCTGCAGCTATATCTGCCGTCCAAAATGTTCCATTATCATAAGAATTTCCCCAAACTCTTGACACCAAACTGTATTGCTGATTTGCTTGAAAATTCCGTTCATAAACGTCAAACCAATATTCTTCTATGGCCGTTTGTTCTGTCGTATAAATATAAATTCCCAAATCTCTTATACTATTATTTTCTGTGATAGTTCCCCAATGAATTAATGAAGAGGCAAATTGCATACTTTCTGAAGTAGATTCTTGATCATTTCCTTGTGGAAAAGTTGCAAATCCATTTGCCCAACTATGACCTGCATAAGGACTAAAATTTCTTAAAAATGGAAATTGTGTATCATTTCTATCGATTGAAGCTGCATCTCTGATTAGAATATTAATCATGTCTCCCCACTTTGTAGACCACCCCGGCTCAAATTGCTCCATAAAAGCGGCAGCATGAATAAAATATCCCCAATGAAAATGGTGATCATTAATATTATTATCTTGTCCATGACCTGCAGGATAGCCTAACAATGCAGACCAATTACTATTATAATAAAATAAGAAAGCTACCTCTCCTGACTCATAAGTTAACCAATCTTCCAAACGTTCTTTAACGGTTGCAATCATTTTATCTCTTGCCGCAATATCGCCTGTTTGATCTGCAATTCTTGCAGTTTGAATTAGTCTATTCATTACTTGTCCTTCATTATAAGAATCTGTCCAAGTTGCTAAACCATCATTCTCTATTTGGGAAATTTTAGCATCTAAATCAGATGGACTAAATCCATCACTATAATTTGCTAAATAAGGAATTGTAGGTAAAATACCTTTATAGGTATTTTCTACAGTAAAAGTATTACTATCTAGCATGTTTAACGTTCCTCGAACAGAACTATATGCATATGTATTAGGTGTTGGTGAATTAGAACTTAAATTATTCCACTGATGAGGCAATAACCCTAGCAGCATATTAGAATTCGTGCCTTCTTTTATATCTGTATCTACGGAGAATGTTGTTGTTACTTTTGCATTATTTTCATCATAACTCCAGGAGGTTGAACTATTTGAAGGAAATACATATGCATATTTCTTTAAGTCTTGAGCTACAGCAGTTACATTACTTGTATTTTGAGGTAACATTGCCATAGACCAATAATCTTTACCATTTAAGATCGAAGTATAAATTTTTCCGGATTGTGACCAAGTGCTTCCAAAAGGCGCATAAAAAACAAAATCTGCACCACTTGTTGCATTTTCTATAATTAAAATTTCATTTGAAATACTAGCTGATCCTGAATTCACTTTAATTTCTACGATATCATCCGTATCTTTTTCAAAATATATAAAAGGCATTCCAATTCCTGAAGTAGCTTTTAACTCATGGTTTGAATCCTTCCAATTCATAGAGACAGTCCAATCTGAATAATCTGAAACGGTAGCTTTACTGGTATTTAAACCTGTAATACCTACCTCTATTGGAGCTGAATCTCCGATAACACCAAATGGGATGTATGTAACAATTAAACCCGTATTAATAGTTTTCATAGTCATGGGATAATTAAATAAATTATCTGCATGATTTTCTTTAACCAATTTAGACCACCAATCGTTAGTTGGAACTGGTTTACCAATAGCATTTCCGCTTAATTGAGGTGATCCTGATGGAAAACCATTTCTACCCGCGGTATCTGCCCCTGGATGTGAATTGGTATAGCTAGC
>Ga0233426_10003842_pt1 | contig 11578 bp, 13 predicted proteins | sample SI_118_April2016_6_FD_179875 | JGI IMG/M metagenome (GOLD analysis project Ga0233426, IMG submission 179875) | Seawater microbial communities from Saanich Inlet, British Columbia, Canada - SI_118_April2016_10_MG | ecosystem: Environmental > Aquatic > Marine > Inlet | place: Canada: British... | reverse complement strand
GAACAATAGGGAATTGCTCGTTATCTAACGATTCGAACTCTACCCCTTTAGCCATTAAAAAGACCGAAACTTCATCTTCTTTTTCTAGTGAAAAATTAGCTAAACGAAAAGCATTAAAAACAACTTCCGCATCGGTACTATATATTATTATTCCTAATTTCATTATTCTGGTTTTTGACAGCAATAAGGCAAATTAGAATAAGCTTCTTTTATTGCAGGAGTATCGTTAGCATCATAACCAATGTTAGCAATAGATTCTTCAATCTTTTTAACATCAACTTTTTTTGAGTTGTATTTTACTTCAATTAATTGAGCCTCAAGATCAATTTTAATAGCCTTTACTCCTTTTAAAGAAGAAAGTCCTTCGTGCACATTCTGAGAACACATTTCGCACTGTAAAGGCGATTTTATTTCAACCGTTTTTGTTTGAGAAAATGCTATTGATGTAACAAATAGCATTGCAATAAAAATTAAATTTTTCATAATTTTTTTATTTTTATAAAGTTAATTAAATTTTAAATCTAAATCCTGCATAAAATAATCTTCCCATAATTGGAGCCCATACTATAGAAGCATCAAAGTTTTGACTGCTTGGATTTTCACTAGAAAGTATTGGATTATCTTGTTTATAATCTAGAGCATTTTCTACTCCAAGATATAAATCAATCTTTTTGTACTTTTTAGTTACTTGAGAATTTATCTGTATAAAGGGATCGGAAAATTCTTTGTCAATTAATTGGTGAGAAGGCAATCTGCTTTCTCCTATCCTATTCAAGGTAACATCAAACATCCACTTTCTTAAGTGATTAGTGGAATAGGCTAAATTAATTAACGATCTATCTTTTGGAGTTAGTGGAACTAATTTTTTCTCGTTATCAAATGTAGAATACACTCTATTAATCTTATATGCTAATTTTAAATCTAATCTTTCAAGAATAGCATAACTAAAATCGAACTGATAACTATTGGAATAAGATTCACCATTTAAATTAGCAAAACTCAATTCCGACTGAGACTCAATATTGACAACTATCTGATTAGAAAAGTCAGTTCTATATGCATCTGCATTAAACGAAGCCTCTCTATCGAAAAGCTTGAAAAGTTTAGTAATATTTGCTCCATAGCTCCATGCTTTTTCTGGCAATAAATCATCATTAACAGATATTGATCTGGAAGATGCCAAATAAGATAAGTTTTCACTAACTGGATTTGAAATTCTAAACGACTTACCAAAAGAAAATCTAACTATCAGGTCTTCACTAAAATTATATCGAGCGTTAAGTCTTGGTAAGTAATTCATCCCAAATTTATTATGATAATCAGAACGGAAACCAGCAGTAAGGGTAAGATCTTCACTTGGTACGTAAGAATACTCACTAAAAACACCGCTTATTAAATCAGTTCTGTCCAGGTTTTGAGTGTTAACTGACTCGGAATATCTATCACCGAAAAAGCTTAAACCATACTTCAAAGTGTGATCTGAATTAGATATGTAAGTCTGACGAATAATATTTAAGAAAACACTCTCTTGAGTCCCATCGTAAGAGTTATTTCCAAATTGAGCAAATTGATCATGTTTCTTAATTGAATATTGAGATCCAACACTCTTATTGCAATCATCCGGATTAAGAAAGCCTAACTTACCACTCAACTCAAAAAGCTGGTTATCAATATTAACTAAATACGGATTACTAATGGATTCAATCTGACCACCATCTCTTTCTTCAATAATTGCACGAACAGAAATAGTTGCATTCATGTTTTCTAGATTAGCTTTCCATTTGTTTAACACATTAATAGAGTTTAGATGAGGAACATCTAAAAAATTATCATAGTTATTATCAACTTCGTTTTCATGGTATTGATAACTCAAAAATAAATTTGATTTCCATTTACCATTCTTTTTCGCTAACTGTAGATTATTCTCTATTCTTCCTTCCGAATTCAAATAAGAATTCCAAAATAATTTATCTGCTGTTTCAGCTGTTTGATAATTAACGTTTATTTGTCCGGTAAAAGATTCAAAACCATTTACAACAGAACCAGCACCCTTAATAACCTGAATAGACTCTATCCAAGTACCCGGAGTGTGCGTTAAACCATAAGAGGAGGAAATACCCCTAATTAAAGGTAAGTTTTCTTGAGTGACTTGTGTATAAACTCCATCTAGGCCTAACATTTGAATTTGCTTAGCCCCAGAAACAGCATCAGAAAATATAACGTCTATAGTCGCATTTGTTTCAAAGCTTTCTGACAAGTTACAACAAGCTGCTTTTTGCAATTCGTCTCTACTAATTTTTTGTGTTTGCAAAGGAGAAATTAACGAAAATTCGGTAGAGTTAACTTTTGAAGTTACCTCTACTTCATCTATTGAAATTGATGAGGATAAAGTAATATCTAAAAAAGTATTTTCACGAACTTCCATTTCTTTGGTTTCAAAGCCTACAAAAGAAATACTTAAAGATTGGGGAAAACTTGCAATTTCTATCTCGAATTTTCCATCTTTACCAGAAGTAGTGCCTTTGCTATTATTCTTAAAAACTATATTAGCTCCTGGAAGTGTTTTGTTTTGATCGTCTTTTACGATTCCTTTAATAATATTTTGTGCGAATGTAGTTGTTGCAAAAAACAACAATAACATCAATAACTTAATTTTCATATATGTTTGATTTTAAAAAATTGATAAACAAGTTTAGTATCAATTTAAAAATCAAATTCTGTAGGTCTGTAAAAAGGAAAGTCGCACTGCAATTTTAGGTGGAGGATATATTAGAGAGCATTCCGCTATAAAAGTGGACTTATCGAAGGTATAGTTTATTAAATTTAAAGTAACAACAAGAGGTTGTAAAACAGATTCTTTTACCTCTTGTTTAATTGGAGCATTAAAAGAAAACTGTACTGTTTGATGCATCTCAGAACAACAACAAGAATTTAACTTATTAGTTTCACAGCCATCTGACTTTACCTCACAACAATTGTTTGCTAATGAACTATCTCCACAACATGAGTTATTTACTTCAACACTTTGCTCTGAATCTAATGATACAACAGAGTAACCCACATTTGCAATAACTACAAATAAGGAAACTAAAAGTACTAAGATTTTAAAGCTCTGTTTTAGCATTTAGTAAAGTTAATCATTTTAATTAAATGTTAAAATAGTCTTTTCTATTATATCAATACATTCAAGAAGTTGACTTTCGTTAATTACTAAAGGAGGTGCAAAACGAATAATGTTTCCATGAGTAGGTTTAGCAAGTAAACCATTATCTCTTAATTTCATACAGATATCCCAAGCAGTTGAGCTATCTTCACTATCATTAATAACAATAGCATTTAACAAGCCTCTTCCTCTAACAAGATTAACAATACCTACATTTTTAAACCTAGAATCTAATTCACTTCTAAAAAGCTTACCTAATTTGTCTGCATTTTCAGAAAGGTTTTCGTCAACAACAACTTCTAGTGCAGCTTGAGCAACCTTACAAGCTAAAGGGTTACCTCCAAAAGTAGAACCATGTTCTCCTGGCTTAATACAAAGCATTACTTCGTCATCAGCTAAAACAGCAGAAACAGGAAGAACACCTCCAGAAAGTGCTTTTCCTAAAATCAAAATGTCAGGTCTTGCATCTTCGTAGTCAGTAGCCAACATCTTCCCTGTTCTAGCAATTCCTGTTTGAACTTCATCAGCAATAAAAAGCACATTATATTTTGTACACAATGATCTAACACCAGCTAAATATCCTTCATCAGGAACAACAACACCAGCTTCACCCTGAATAGGCTCTACCATAAATGCAGCTACATTAGGGTCCTTAAACTCTTGCTCTAAAGCATTTAGATCGTTGTAAGGAATGAGATGATAACCAGGCATATAAGGGCCAAATCCTTTATAAGAACTTGGGTCGTCTGAACTTGAAATAGCAGCCAAAGTTCTTCCCCAGAAATTTCCGTTAGCAAAAATGATTTTAGCTTGATTTTCAGGAATTCCCTTTTTCATATATCCCCACTTTCTAGCTAATTTATTAGCAGTCTCCCCTCCTTCTACACCAGTATTCATTGGCAATACTTTGTCATAGCCGAAAAGCTTGGTGATAAACTCTTCGAAACGGCCTAAGACATCATTATGAAAGGCTCTAGAAGTAAGAGTTAAAGTAGATGCCTGATCATTTAAAGCTTTAATAATTCTAGGATGACAGTGACCCTGATTAACAGCAGAGTAAGCAGATAAAAAATCAAAATATTTTTTCCCTTCAACATCCCAAACAAATACCCCTTCCCCTTTGGAAAGAACTACAGGAAGTGGATGGTAGTTATGAGCACCAAACTTTTCTTCTATTTTAATTAATTCTTCTGAACTATACATAATACTATTTATTTTTAAGCAAATTTATAAAATTGAGTTTATTCTAGTCTAAAAAAGAATAGTAATATTTTATATTTGCAATATGGGAAGAACAAGAAAGAAGATTACTATCGAAAACGTAACCGTTGAAGATGCAGGAGCTAAAGGAAAATCAATCGCAAGATTAGAAAACGGATTAGTTCTTTTTATAGAAGGCGCTGTACCTGGTGATGTATGTGACGTATTAGTTCACAAAAAAAGAAGGTCTTTCCTAGAAGGGAAACCAATAAAATTTCATTCTTATTCTGACAAAAGAATCGAGCCAAAATGCGAACATTTTGGATTGTGTGGCGGGTGTAAATGGCAATTCATGAGTTATGAATATCAACTAGAGTACAAACAAAAAGAAGTAATAGATTCTCTTACTAGGATAGGCGGAATAGAAATTCCTGAAGTTTCTCCAATCTTAGGCTGTAACAAAGATTACAATTACAGAAATAAAATGGATTATGCTTTCACTAATAGAAGGTGGATTACTCAAGAAGAAAGCGAAAAAGGAGAAGAATTTGAACACAGAAATGGAGCAGGATTTAGAGTTGCAGGTATGTGGGATAAAGTAATTGACCTAAATCAATGCCACCTACAAGCAGAACCTTCCAATGAAATTAGAAAATCTGCAAGAGATTATGCAATAGAAAACGAATTAGACTTTTTTGACATCGCTCAACAAGAAGGATTTTTAAGAAATCTGACTATCCGTATGAGTAGCAATGGTCAAATTATGGTGCTTGTTCAGTTTTTCTATGAAGATTCCGAAAAAAGAGAAGGATTGTTAAATCATTTACACAAAAGTTTCCCTGAAATAACTTCTTTGCTTTACACGATTAATTCAAAAGGAAATGAATCTATTTTTGATTTAGACATTCTCACTTTTAAAGGAGAAGACTTTATTTACGAGGAAATGGAAGGTTTAAAGTTTAAAATCGGACCTAAATCTTTTTACCAAACAAATTCTTTACAAGCCTACGAACTATACAAGATAACTAGAGATTTTGCTCAAATTGACAAAGAGGATATCGTATATGACCTTTATACTGGAACTGGAACAATAGCGCAATTTGTAGCTAAAAACGCTAAAAAAGTAGTTGGTGTTGAGTCAGTACCAGAAGCTATTGCTGCCGCCAAAGAAAATGCTAAAAATAACAACATAGAAAATTGCGAGTTTTATGTTGGAGACATGAAAGAAATATTTACCGAAAAATTTATAGAAGAAAATGGAAAGCCTGATGTGGTAATAACAGATCCTCCAAGAGATGGAATGCATAAAAATGTAATTACACAACTGCTAAATGTTGGCCCTAAAAGAATTGTTTATGTTAGTTGCAATCCTGCAACTCAAGCAAGGGATTTAAGCCTGATCAATGAGCACTATAAAGTAACAAAAGTACAGCCAGTAGATATGTTTCCTCAAACCTACCATGTTGAGAACATCGTCTTATTAGAAAGAAGGTAATGTTAGATCAAAAATTTTGGGAAAAAAGATACCAAGATAAAGAAACCGGATGGAATATTGGCACCATCTCAACTCCATTAAGAAACTATTTCGATTCGATTGAAAACAAAAACTGTAGCATACTTATCCCTGGCTGTGGATATGGCCATGAAGCAAAATATTTATTTGAAAATGGATTTCAAAACGTTACAATTCTTGATATATCTCCCTCAGCTATTAAAGATTTTAAAAAAAGAATTCCTGATTTCCCTAAAGAAAAATTATTCACTTCAAACTTTTTTGAACACAATAAAACCTATGATTTAATAATAGAACAAACTTTTTTTTGTGCTATTGACACAAAATTAAGACAAGATTATGTTGATCACAGCCACAGAATTCTTAATAAGAATGGTAAAATAGCAGGACTATTATTCAATAAACATTTTGGAAATGATCATCCCCCATTTGGAGGGTCAAAAGAAGAATATCAAAAACTATTTGAAAAGAAGTTCAATATTAACTCTTTAAAGATTGCTAATGATTCTATTGAACCAAGAAAAGGGTTGGAACTTTTTTTCGAATTCCAAAAACTAGAAAAACGTATCTTAGCCAAATAATCTAACATCATGAGTAGAACAAAAGTTTTAGAGCAACATCAAATTGAACAAAAAATCATTCGAATGGCTTGGGAAATTTATGAGCAAAATTTCGAAGAAACAGAAATTGTTATTGCTGGTATTCACGCTCAAGGATATATGTTAGCACAAAGGTTATCTGATCAATTAAATAAAATCTCTAGCTTAGATGTAAGCTTAATAAGACTGGAGTTAGATAAGAAAAATCCTTTATCCAAAAACATAACTGTAAACAATAATTCGGAACTTAAAAACAAAGTTGTAGTGCTAGTAGACGACGTATTAAACTCTGGAAAAACATTAATTTACAGCTCTCAATATTTTCTAAACAATCAGGTTAGAAAACTAATGACTGCAGTATTAATTGACAGAAATTACAGGTTATTTCCTATTAAAGCGGATGTAGTTGGCATCTCTCTTTCCACCACAATGCAAGAACACGTAACTGTAGACCTAGGAAACAACGAAGCAGTATTCTTAGACTAGTACGCCTCCAAACAACTTTTTTATATTTAATATTTTTCTTAACTCTTTAAAGTCCAAGAGTTAACTACTAAAAAAACGTAATTCATTTCTTACTTATAAATAGTATTTGATTTCAATTTCTAGATTTTAACTCTGATTTATCTTTAGTTTTGCTCTAATTAATTTATTAAAATCTTAAAGTATTAAATCATTATGAAAAAACTAACTTTTTTAAGTTTATGCCTAATAGGTATGACTATCTTACATTCTTGTAAAGACACAGTAACAAATGACGATCCTACATTAAAAGGATTTATTTACACAACTACAAACGGCGAATCAACAAACCAAGTTCTTAAACTAGATAGATACAGCGATGGCTCTGTTGGTAATGAAGTAGCATACAGCACTCAAAGCTTAGGTGGAGCTAACACAGCGGCTGGTGGTGATGCAAAAGGAGATTTTGATAGTCAGAACGCAGTTCAAATAATTGGAGATTACCTTTTAGTTGTAAATGCAGGAGGTAACGAGATTTCTACATTTGAAATTGACAGAACTAATGGTTCTTTAACATTTAAAAGTAATACAAGCTCAGGAGGAACTAGACCAGTGAGTATTACTTACACTCAAAAGAGTGGTTCTACTACAGATTACTGGGTTGTTGTAGGGAATCAATGGAACAATCCTAATGTACAGAAAGATGGTGCAAATATTGAACGCTATCCGAATGACGCTTGGTTTAATACAGACTTAAGCGCAGCTGATGCTTCTGACGCGGAAAGAAACATTGCTTTATTTAGCTTTAACTCTAGTAACGGTACTTTATCTTGGGAGACAGTTTTAGATAACTATCCAAGAATAAATGGAGGACCTACTTGTGTTGCATTTAGTGATGATGGTTCTAAACTAGCAGTTACAACATGGGGAATTGCACACTTTGGAACTGCACTTACTTCTACAGACGAACAAAGTCCAAGTAGAGTTTATGCTTATGACTTTAGTGGTGGAGCTATAACTAACACTAGATTCTTTGAAGAAGAAGGGATTGCTGGAAGTATTGGCTTTAACTGGGCTAAAGAAAGTAATAGCATTCTACATGTTTCTAACTTTAACTTAATACCTACTTTAAGAAACAATAGCCTTACTGTTTTAGAAGTAGCAGCGGGAGCTGTTACAAAATCTCAAAACTTCAATACAGCAGGAGTTGATGATATTGACGAAGCTTGTTGGACATTACTAAATGATGCTGGTGACAAATTACATGTTGCAAGTTTCGGAGCAAATACAATTACAAGGTTTAATGTAAATAATGATGGTTCTATTGCTAATTTAGATTTAGTAGTATCAAGGGCTGGTGTATCTCCTCCTGGTGACACTAAAGACATGTACATTACACCAGACGGTGAATTTTTCTATGTACTTGGTGCTTACCAAACATTTTCAATAAATAGGTTTGATAATGCAACTTTAGAGTACCAAACTCAAGACATCTACGAGACAACAATTTCTCAATCTGGAAATGCTGGAGAAAATAATTTCTTAGGAATAGCAGGATTTGATTTGTAAAAATCTAATTAAAGTTATTTTAAAAAGAGCTGATAGGATAATCCTATCAGCTCTTTTTTTTAATGACGTATCATTTCAGTATGAGGAATGTCATCTTCTAAATATTCCTTTCCTGTAGATTCAAAGTCAAAGAATTTATAAAAAGATGCTAAATGAGATTGTGCCGAAATCTTAATCACTACTTTACCATAAATAGACTCGGTAAACTGTATTCCCATCTTTACGGTTTCTTTTCCTAAACCTGTACCCCTATGGCTAATATGAGTTAAAATTCTACCCAAAGAGACTTCCTTATAACTAACTCCTGGACCAACTATTCTTAAATAAGCAATTAATTGATTGTTTTGATCATACCCCATAAGGTGGTGAGAATTAAAATCTTTTTTATCCGCATCTTGATAAGGACAATTTTGTTCTACTATAAAAACTTCTTGTCTTAAAATTAAGAGGTTATGCAATTCTGTTTTTGACAAATCATCAAAGGTACTTACTTTCCATTTTTTTATCATGAGTGTAAAAATATAAATTATTAAAAATGAAGCTATATAAATTATATTTATTTTTTATTTTTAGACAAGCCTAAATAATTATTTAGTCAAATAAAATCATTACTTTTGGCTCATGATCACTTTAGCAGAAGAAAATTATTTAAAAGCAATTCTGAAACTATCAAAAAATAGTGAAGACTCAGTTTCTACTAGCGCAATAGCCCAGGAGTTAAACACTAAAGCATCTTCTGTTACCGATATGATAAAAAAGCTAACCGAAAAAGAGTTAATCAACTATCAACCATATTTTGGCGTTAGCCTTAGTAAATTGGGCTATAAAAAAGCAATAGAAATAGTGAGAAAACATAGGCTTTGGGAAGTTTTTTTAGTGAATAAACTAAAATTTCAATGGGATGAAGTACATGATGTTGCAGAACAGTTAGAACATGTTAAATCTAAAAAACTAACTAATTTGTTAGATGCTTTTTTGGGTTACCCACAACACGATCCTCACGGAGAACCAATTCCTGACCAAGACGGTATATTCCCTAAGTCATTTTCGACACCTTTGAGTGAGTTAAACGAGCAAAGTCAAGGCAATATAGTTGGAGTAAGTCAAGATAATCCGGAATTTTTAAAATATTTAGACAGCCTTAGTATAAACATTGGCACTAAAATAAAAATTATAAAAAAAATTGATTTTGATCTTTCTCTTGAAATTGAAATTAATGGAACAAAAAATCACATTAGCTCAGAAGTAGCTAAGAATTTATTAATAAAACAAAAAAAATGACTGAATTATATAATTGGTTTATCGTACAAAACCCAATCTTGCAAGCTTTATTAGCTGGACTTTTTACTTGGGCACTGACCGCACTTGGAGCTGCTTTAGTTGTATTCTTTGATAAGAGCAACAGAAAACTTTTAGACACCTCTTTGGGCTTTACTGGTGGAGTTATGATTGCTGCTAGTTTTTGGTCGCTCTTATCCCCAGCTATTGCATATGTTGAAATGCAAAACGAGATGGGATTGTCAGACTTGCCAAAATGGTTCCCACCAGCAGTGGGCTTCTTTTTAGGTGCTTTATTCCTTTTTGGACTGGATAAAATTATTCCACACCTTCACTTATTTAAAAAAATTGAGGAAGCAGAAGGTATGCCAACAAAATGGCGCAAAACAATTCTCTTAGTTTTAGCTATAGCTCTTCATAATATTCCAGAAGGATTAGCTGTAGGAGTAGCATTTGGAGCGATTGCTTCACCAGAAATAATGGGTCTTGGCGAAAGCTCAGTATTTACTATGGGATCAGCAATTGCATTAGCCATTGGAATAGGAATTCAGAATTTTCCAGAAGGATTTGCAGTTTCTATGCCCCTTAGAAGACAAGGAGTTAGCAAATTAAAAAGCTGGAGATGGGGTCAAATGTCTGCTATTGTAGAACCTATTTTTGCAGTAATTGGTGCAGCAGCCGTTATATATGCTTTACCAATTTTACCTTATGCCTTAGCTTTTGCTGCTGGTGCAATGATATTTATTGTGGTCGAGGAAGTTATACCTGAAAGCCAAACCGGAGGAAACACCGACCTAGCAACTATGGGTCTTATTCTAGGTTTCATTGTAATGATGATTTTGGATGTAGCTTTAGGATAATTGAATTAACTTTGCAGCATGAAATCGGTAAACATTCAAAATAAAAGAGCACGATTTGAATTTCATCTTTTAGATAAATTTGTTGCAGGCATTCAGTTAAGCGGAACAGAGATAAAATCTATTCGCTTAGGAAAAGCCAATATTACCGACTCATTTTGTAATTTTAAAGGCGATGAGCTATTTGTTACAGGCATGCAAATTGAAGAATATAAATTTGGCACACATTCCAACCACCTACCCAAAAGAGATAGAAAACTACTTCTAAACAGACAAGAACTGGATAAGCTTAGAAAGAAATTAAAAGATGTAGGACTTACTATCGTACCGCTAAAACTATTCATTACAGAAAAAGGCTGGGCTAAAATGGAAATTTCTTTAGCCAAGGGTAAAAAATTATTCGACAAAAGAGACGATCTCAAACAAAAAGATCTTAAAAGAGATATCGATAGGGCTAGTAAATAATATATTTAAAAAATTAAATCAGTTAATATTAATTTTAGTAGTAATTATATGAATTGCTATCGATATTTGAGAAATTATAAACAAGCCAAGAAATCAATATCAAAAATAAGACGAATATAACTCCTAATCCATACCAAGCACTTCTTCTTGCATCTGGGTCTTTATTTAATAAATAAACTAAACCAACACCAGTAAGACCTAAGAAAAACCCAGCTATAAATCCTCCAAGATGAAATTTAGATGGTTTTTCTGTCATTTTAGTCCAAATACTATCGTCAGTAGAATCTTCTTCGAATGATATTTCAACTATTTGAACATCGTTTACAGGAAAAGAAGCGAAAGACACATTACAAAGGGATAATACGCCCAGCAGGACGAATAGTAGTTTTTTCATTTTATTAAGTAATAAATTATGCCTACTCTATTTAAATGCTTTTCGGCAACCGCACTTTAAGTTTTATAAAAATAAAAT
>Ga0233426_10003840_pt1 | contig 11588 bp, 1 predicted proteins | sample SI_118_April2016_6_FD_179875 | JGI IMG/M metagenome (GOLD analysis project Ga0233426, IMG submission 179875) | Seawater microbial communities from Saanich Inlet, British Columbia, Canada - SI_118_April2016_10_MG | ecosystem: Environmental > Aquatic > Marine > Inlet | place: Canada: British... | reverse complement strand
TTCCACTCAGGTATGGTTAATGGGAGATGGTAGTCAAGATAGTTTTACAAATGGTATAAGAAATTATATATATTCGGATGATGTATCAAATTCGAACTTAGTTATTAATAATATGATAGCAAGTAATATAGTAAATATAACTATACCAAATTTATAATTTAATTATTTAATTATTTAATTTTTTTTATTTAATTGTATCTATATATATTAATATGGTAATTGAATCAAAATGTGATAGAGATGCTAAATTTACTAATATAACATTTGTAGATAATACCACAACAATAACAAGTGAAGATAATGTAACGCTAGAACACATTTTTTATAATGAAACAACTGATAGAATTGAAACAAATAGAGCAGTCGAAACAACACTAAATTCTTTGTTTTTAGGAGAAAAACATAAAATGAGTTCAGGAGGAGAAAATATTTTTTTTACAAATCTTTCAAGTAATATAAACTGGTATCCACCATGGGGTGGTATAACCGATCAAACCATCGAAGCGAACCGTTCTCACGAAGGATTAATACAGCCATCTGGACGCGTTTATAAGGATTTTACACCTATTCCGTTAGGTGGGACACCTGTTACAGGAACTTCTATACCATATTATGGTAATAATTCATTCCCATTTAATATACAAGGTGTAGGTATTACTACACAGGTTGCTGAAGTTGTTTCAACTGATATTATATTAAAATATGAATTGGCTATAAGTGGTATACCTGTATATGAACAGTTTTTAGAACACCCTACTATTTTAGATCCGGCAGACCCCAATAGCAGATTATTAACATGGTATTTTGATCACCCTATAGATATTACCGGAACTCCAACAAATAGAGGAGTAAATTCTGTATCTATTAAAAAGTTTGATCAAAATGGAATAAATCTAGGTTATCTTTTAGTATGTGAAGGTGTAACGCCAGCTATTCCTCTGGATGCTTTAGGGGAACCTATAGGTACTGTAGAAATTCCTAGATATCAAACAACAGTTTTATCAAGATTTTTTGATGATAAAGATATTTGTTTTGCAAATGATTTACAAATATTAGATATTGTTGGTTTTCATAATATCTATGTAAACCCAGATTACCCAAATAATGATTCATCTGGGACAGTCTTAAGACCATTTAAAACCATTTCTGATGCTGTTAATGCTTCAAGAAGTAATGATAATATATTTATAAAAGGTGATAACATTATTACATCTGAAATTACATTACCACATAGTCTAAAATTTTATGGAATTGACGGAACTAAAATAAGATTTGCTTCATATTTACAATCTAATAAAAATATTTTTAAATATGAAGGTTCTACTGGTTCTCAAGTAAAATTTGTTTTTAATAATATAGAATTTAGATTTGCTGGACAATATGCGTTAAAAATAAATATTTGCGACAGTGTAGATATTATAGATTGTATCTTTTTATTTAATGGATGGAATGGTCAAGGTATAGATATGGTTTCAGCCGAATCATTACCAACTTATGGTTATGATAGTTCAAAATCGGATTTAGTGACAAATAAAAATACGAATATGTCCGACGGCGGAGCAATGGAACTTGGTAATTTAAACTTTGTTCAAATTGTAGGTAATTCTATACTATATAATTTTGGTGCTATTAAATTACTAAGTTGTTGTAGATTTGGTAATGGATTTATTACCAGAAATATAATTACAAAGAATATTGAAAGTGGTATTTTTTTTAATAAATACAACACTATACCGGATTCTTCTTTTGGATGTTTCAACTTTACAGTTCTTATGAATTATATTTCATTTAATGCAAATAATGGCATTTTACTCTGCACAGGCATGAATAACAAATTTTCTCAAAATGAAATAAATGGTAATTGGAACGCAGGATTTTGTAGTTGGAGTGCTGGTAATATAACATTTAGAGATAGTGGATTATATGATAATAATCGAAGCCCAATTACCGGTTCTGGGATTGATGGAATCTCAAAGGGATCTATACAAATTAATGAAGGCACTGATATAATTACAGGAAATGAATATAGACTAAATCAAAAAAGTGGGAGATTTATTATAGAAGTTCTAGATACCCAGATACATTACACCGGTGTTGGTTCAAGTTCTTCTAAAATTGGAATATATATAGACCAACCTGTTGGTGATTTACCAGATAACGATAAAAACATAATTAAAATAGATGATGTAGGATTTATAGGTCAGGATTATGCCATTGATTTATCTAATGTAGATTTATCTAATATACGACTTTCCTTAGGTGATAATTCATACCAATCAATTGGTGTAATGGCTGTATCTTCTCCATTAAATAATTCGAAATATTCTGAATTACCCTATTCTAATCATGTCATGACTGTCCCTATATTAGATGTTTCAGTTGATGTGTTAAATAATATTATATCATTAAAAGAAGGTGTTAATGGAAATACAATAAATGTTTATTCAGTTAATGAACTAGAATCAGTATTAGTTGGCAGTTATGTAAATATAATTCAAACTAATAGCAATAAAATCCAACTTAGAGGATTAACACATGGCAATGTTTATGTTAATGGAGAAGTTGCTGGTAGTGATATTAATACTATGAATAATACCTTGAATGAAGCCTTTAGAATGAGTTTAATTAATTATCAATCATTCTTAGTTTCTGAGATTGGATTGAATCCAGGGAATATTTTTCCAACACAAGTTGATAGTTGGAAAATCGCGTATGGTTCTAGAAAGGATGAAGTAATAACTGATTCTTCTATTGTTACATCTATTAGTGACCAACAACCCTTTTATAATGGTAATACATTAGAAAAAGGTAATGAATTTACATGGACACATGATAACACAGGAGAATATACTATAGGAATATGGAGTGGTGCAGAAGAAGATGTCTCAAGAAGTGGGGGAAATATATTATCAAATTGGAGTGTGTCATTTTTATTTAGAAAAAATAATGGGGCATCGGGTATTACTGATAGTGTTGCGAGTGAAGGTATTAAGGCACTTTATATTGGTGGTTCAGTTGCTATTGATCTTAAATCAAGACATATATCAGGGTATTACAATATTAATAATAATACTAAATTCGCTTTAAGGTATGGTATGGATAATTACTTATATTTATTGGATATAACAAATAATACAGAAATTATTATTGCGAGATCGAATAGTATATTAATAGGAAATAGTCAGAGAATCTATTTTTCTGGTGATAATTCGCCAGATGCCGTATTTCCAGTGATACAAGAAAGGTCAAATATTTGGTCTTTTGTACACGATTTTAATAATTTAGAGAATGATGAATGGATTGATGGTGTTGAAGAGTATTCAATAATTAAATCAAATATGGAAATAAATCCTGGAGAGATGGTAAAAATATATTTAACATATTTTGGAAGAAGTGAACGCATAGGAATAAATTATACTGGCGCTTCTAGTGGTGTTAATAATGCACAAAATAACATTATTAGTCATTTTATATATAGGACTAATGAAAGTATTGAACCAATAACAGATTGGACTCCTAACACAAGTTCGTCAAACTGGGATTCTGTAAATAATTATTGGAATCATGGAAATAATGCGGGGGTTATATCATTAAAATATAATACAGATAATAGTTTAGTTTTATTTTCACATGAACAAAATGAAATTATAGCTACGAAAACTGTCCCATTAGATGGGACCGCATTTAGTGTATATATAGGATTTAATGAAAGCCAACCATATGAAAGAATTCCGAAAATTAAAAAATTTTTAATAGAAAATGTAGACTATGATGATAATCGAACTGTTTGGTACTATATTGAAAGTCCGGATGGTAATTTTCAATATCCAATATTTAAAAGGGAAGAAGAAGCTAAATTAGTAGATACAATAGAAACAGGTTCGGGGACTAGTTCCACTATAACCTTTATAGATGATATAGTAAATGGAACAATATGGTATAGACCTGATACTAATTTTGTAAACAATGGAACAGTTAGACCTCCACGTGGAGCTTGGGGTAACTCTGTAGATATAATTTGGAATGAACAAAAAACTATAGATGATTCTAATTATGCACCAACATTTACTGATATTGTTAATACTACACAAGAAAACACACCTGTAAATATTGTATTTAATACAGAAGGTAACACATATACATATGAATTTAATTCGGGATTACCACTCGGTTATAGTTTGAACACAACAAATCCACCAACATCAATTATTGGAACAACCGAACAAATTGAATTTAGTGTTCCAATACAACATATTATAGATGTAACCAAATCTAATAGTTTTGGTTCTGTAGTAGGTCAAATTATTATAAATGTTTTACCTAATATAACTTCGAATGAATTTACTGTAATATCAATTCCAGCAGATAATAATATAGAATTAACACAAGATAATGGTATAACACAATTAAGTATATCATCAGAAGAAAACTCTCCTATATTTAAAGCAGGTGAAACATACAAATTTTATTTTGACCATAGCAGTATAGTATCAACCGATGAATTTGATTTTTTCTTACTTTCTGATATGCCCACTCAAATATACACTCCTAGTGGCGCTTCAGCTTATACAACAGGAGTTACAACAAATGGAACTTTTGGTGATGTAGGTTCTTATGTTCAAATAGAGCTGGATGATGATGTCCCCCCTCTAGCTCTTAGATGGAAGTCCATTAATGCTAATGTAAAAATAATAAACTTGCATATTGAAGAATCTACATTTGAAGATAATCAATTAGCTAAAACGGTTATAGGACCTGTTTCTAATATAAATGGAACACAAGTGACAGACAAAATATATGTCCAATTAAATGTTAACCTGCTTCCAGGTCAACGTATAATTATACCAAAAGAATTTTTAAAATCAACAACAACTTTTATGGAGTCTTCTTCACTAGATCCAGAAATAAATACCCCACTTCAGATTGGAATAAAAAATATCACTACCTTTAGTGAAACAGATCCATGTTTTGATTCATCAAATTGCGAAATTTCATATTTAAATAACTTTGTTGGCAAACAAGTGTTATCCAAATTTATGAGACAACATAGTGTTGGTATAGAAAATAATGTAGTTGATGGTCTTATTGATATTTCAACTGAAAGTTTTGCGAATTTAGAATATGGTATGTTTATAGAAATACCAATGGAAGGTGATAGTGTTCGTATGGGTATATGGTCAGAACCTGAATCAGGTTATAATATTAATAATACACCATTTATAAATTGGCCTGGTAGTAATACAAATGTTTATCAAACAAATATAACTTATAATACTGTTATACCATATTTTACAGGTGCTCCGATTCTATTTAGATTTGATGTTCAAGACAATTTAAGTTCTGGATTTGATCTAGATAGTTTAGATTGGGACTCTATCTATAAAGTTGGTGTACCATTAAGTTCTAGTAGAAATTTTAGAACTACACCTTGGAATGAAGGAGTGACATTTACTAGCAATAATCATAGACTTGAACTAAATAACACTAATAATTTATCACATATATTATCTCCTACATTAACATCAACAATTGAATTTGTTCCATTAAATCCGGATGATATTACTAAAACTAGCAAACCATCTAATATTAATAGTAAACCTTGGGCTTGTTCAACAGTGTTTAAACCAGGGACATTACTAACTAATCAACATATTTGGAATGAAGGTTCTGGTTCAGCAGCTGATTCTACAAATATATATCTTAGAATAGAAAATAAGGTATTATATTTTGGATGGGGAAAACATAAATATCCATCTACAACTATTAGTGGTATTACCACATTTATAAATGAATATAATGAATGTAAAATTTACACTTTAACAGATTTAGAAATGACAGAGTGGTGGGGTATTTATATTGGATTTAGAGGTGCTAGATTTAAAGCAACGACTGATACTAGTGTAACTAGTGAACAGGCATCAGCTCAGAATTTATCTGATGCATTTGATATAAGAATAACTAGCAATTCATTAGGGTGGGATAATCCATTACAATGTAGTACCTTAGCTAATTGGACGAATGGTTCGTCTGGATTTTCTATGCTTAATAATCCATCGCCTTTATTAACTATTGGTTCTAGAAATACAGATAGAACATTTTTAGGAGGAACTATAGCAAGTATGGTTATAACAACCCTTATAGGCGATTCTATAATGCCTATAGATAGCGAAATTAAATTAATGATAACTGACCCAATTAAATGGACTAATAAACATAAATATGCTCATGCGTTTAGACCTAATAATTCAAGTAATTTAGCAGATAATATTGTTTGGAAAGATAATTCTAATACGACACAAGTTTGGTTAATGGGAGATCTAGTTTTTTATGATAGTTTTCATAGAGGTATTAAAACATATCATTCTGAATTAAACACTACTAAGTTAGTCTTTAAGAATATGTTGTCCTCTAATTTAATTAGTATAACTATTCCTGGTTTATAAATTATTTTATTTTTTTTAAATTATAATTGTATATTAATATGGTTATTGAAACAAACACAGAAACCGATTCATTATTCAGCAGTGTTACAATAGGAAATTCAACTACAGCATTAGATAGTAGTATATCTTCTTCATTAGAACATATTTATTATAATCCTGATACAGATAAAATAGAAACAGATAGGGCTATAGAAACAACACTAAATTCATTATATTTAGGAAAACATCATAAGATGAGTTCAGGTGGAGAAAATATTTATTTTACAAATCTTTCTAGTGGTATAAACTGGTATCCTGGATGGGGAGGTGTTTTACCTCAAGATGCAACTGATGATAATGATGTTTTTGTTAATCAGCAACCAGGTGCTGGAACTTATAAACCATCTATGAGAGTTTTTGGGGAATATACTCCTCTTGCTCTTGGAGGACAGCCTAAACTAGGATCATCAATACCATATAGTGGTTCAAATAAGTTTACATTTAATATTAGCGGATTAGGTATTACTACAATGGTAGCCGAAACTGTTCCAGCAGATATGGTATTAAAGTATGAAATTGCTATTGGTGGAATTCCAGCATATGTTCAATATTTAGATAATCACGGGGGTAAAAATCCCAATGAACTTTTAACATGGTTTTTTGACCACCCTTTAGATATAACAGGAACCGCAGAAAATCCAGGAATAAATACTGTATCTATTACAAAACTAGATTCAAACCGTAAATCAATAGGTATTCTAGAGGTTTGTCAGGGTCTTGATGAAGTAACCTTTGATGGTATAAGATATCAAACAACAGTATTATCAAGACGGTTTACAGATAAAAATATAGCATATAAAGATGAATTAGAAAATTTACCAATCTTTTATGAAGGTCAACCTTTTTTTGATATTTATATAGATATAACATATGACAATAGTTTTGAAGATAGCGATGGCACTTTAATTAAACCTTATACTTCACTAGAAGATGGTGTAACTGTATCTAACCCAGGTGATAGAATATTTATTATAGGAGATTGTTTTATAACTTCTGAAATAGTATTACCTCATGGTTTATCCTTTTATGGTTCAGACGGGTCATCTATTAAATATGCAACTTATAATACAGCAAATACAAATATATTTAAATTTACGGGTATAGATAATACACAGTCCTTTAAATTTAAAAATATTGAATTTTTGTTTGCAGGAGAATATGCTATAAATATATTAAATGCTAAACAAGTTGTTATACTCGATTGTACAATACAGTTGAATGGATGGAATGGTTCTGGAATAAGTACAATATCTCCATCAAATACATTAAGAGTAGGTTATGATAGTAGTAAGAGTGATTTACAAGATTTTTATACAAATACTATACAATCTCTTGATGGTGGGGCTATTTATATTAATAATACTACGACAATTCAAATTATAGGTAATACAATCAGAAGAAATTTTAATTCAATTAAACTAACAAATTGTGGTATAAGTGGTAATGGATTTATTACAAGGAATATTATTTCCGAAAATATTAAAAGTGGAATCTATTTAGGAACAGATAATAATACAGGATGTCAAAATATGATTGTTTCAATGAATTATAGTTCTTATAATGCCTATACTGGTATATCTGTTATTGGTGGTATTAATAATAAATTTTCTCAAAACGAAATTAATGGAAATTGGAATGCCGCTTTCTTTAATTTAAGCGCGGTTAATACAACATTCAGAGATAGTGGTCTTTACAATAATAATAGAAGTATTTATAATGGTATTGGTGAAGAAACTTCTAAATCCAAAGCATCTATAGTAATTGATGAAGCTGATAGTACAACTTCCGGTGAAATTTCAATAAATGCTGACGCTACTTTTATAATAGAGGTTCTTGATACCCAGATTCATTATACAGGAATTGATACTACTTCAACAGATGTAGGTAATAAAACTGGTATTTATATTACACAAAATGTAGGTAATTTAACCGACAGTTATAAAAATATAATTAAAATAGACGATACTGGATTTATTGGACAAAATTATGCCATTGATTTTTCACAGGTTAATGTTTCATCACTACGATTATCACTAGGAGATAACTCTTACCAATCTATTTCAGTAAAAACAATTAAAGATCCATTAGGGGGTATGTATTCAGAATTGCCATATTCTAATCACGTTATGCAAGTTCCAGAAGTTGATATACACACTGATTTGAACCTAAAAAAAACAATTAAACTGTGTGAAGGTCCAGGTGGACACGTTATTAATGTTTATCATGTAAATGAATTAGAATCTATTCTTGATGGGAATAAAATTAATATTATTCAAAAAAATACAAATAAAATTCAGTTAAGAGGTCTTGAACTAACTAAAGTTTATATTAATGGTGTATTGCCTACCGCAAATGATATTTCTTCATTAAATGACACAATAAACGCCGCATTTAGTATGACTAGTGACCAATTTGAAAACTTCTTAGTTTCTGATGTTGGATTAGATGGTAGAAATACTTTACCTGTTAGAGATAATATTTGGAAACAACAATTCGGTCCTCAAGCTAATACTATTATAACAACTAATATTGTTACTGATGCGAATAAAAACATCCAACCGTTTCGTTATATACCACACTCAAATTTAAGAAAAGGTAAAGAATATATTTGGACACATGACGACACTGAAGATTATATACTAGGATTTTGGAACAACGGAAATTCATCTAGTACGCATAACGAAACGGATGTTTTCTTACCTGTTAAATGGATTTTTGCATTTAAGTTTACAGAAAATTTGGTTTGTAATACTACTAATGGTTCAGTTGGGAGTGATATAGACACGCAACATATAAATGGATATTCTATTTCTAATTCTACTATATTAGCATTACGGTATAGTCACGACAACTATATCTATTTATTAGATATTACAAATGGTAGTAATACTTTAATAGCAAAAACTAACACAACACAAGGAAATATTAGGTTTAGTTTTGGAGGTGGCTTAAATTCTAAAATACCTATAATTAGAGAAACCAGTTCTATATGGGATATTGTTCATGATTTGTCAGCAAGTGAAAATAAAGAGTGGATTGATGGTATAAATATAAAAACCGTATTGCGTTCTAATATGAAAATTTATCCGAATCAAAAAATTACATTAAATTTTGATTATTTGGGAAAGGATGAAACTATTGGGATGTTATATAATGGAGCTTATTTTAATAATTCTAACGCACCTACTTCATTGAGATATTATTTAAAATATAGTTCTACAACTGAGGTCTTGGTAGATCCAACAAATTCATGGATATTTGATACTACTGCTTCAAATTATGATACTGTGTTAGAAGGATGGGGTAGAGGAGAATTTAATTCCTTGGGTGTAATATCGTTTATATATAAAAGTGATAATAGTATTGAACTATTTTCTCAAACAGAAAATCAAACAATAGCAACTTTAAGATATAAAATAAGAGACCCGTTTTTACAAATATATTTTGGAGCAGATACTTCCCCCCATACCTTATCAGAAATACCGGACATTAATAAATTTGCAATAATTAACACGGAAATATATCCATATAATCAAACTTGGTACTTTATTGAATCTCCAGATGGAAACTTTCATTACCCATTATTTAAAAATGTTCTCGAAGCAAGAGGGGTCGATCTTCTACTTGGCGGAACCGGTACAAATCATACACATGTATATGATGACGACCCAACAAATACTACATGGTATATGCCGGTTAAACATTCAGTTATGAATCATATTAATGATATAGCTCCTAAAAATGGTATATGGAATAATCTAACAAATATACTCTGGAATGAAATTCCAACTAACGCAGATGATGGATATAAACCATCGTCATACACTAACCAAGAACACACATATCTTGAAGATACAACAAATATTTCTATACAATACAAACCACTGGATTCAAACAGTTATACATTAACCGGTCTTCCACCAGGATGGACACAGGGTATAAATACAATCAATGGTAATGCTGAAACTATAACATTTAATGGTTATGGAAATCTAAAAACATATGTTGTTTATGTGACCAAGGCAAACGCATATGGTTCGGTTGTAGGAACTATTACAATTAATATTAAACCAAATTTAGCTTCTAATGAATTTCAAGTTATAGAAATAGAAACAACACCTGGCGTAGTAGATGATATAAAATTTACATTAGATTATGGATTAACACAAATAGATCCAGGTTTTATAGGGTATAATGCTACCTCTACATATAAATTTTACCTAGATGATGGCAGTGTAGAATCAAATGATGTCCTTGATATTGTGTTAGAATCTGATAACTCGGTTGTATATTCGACAGGTGTTACAAATATAGGTTCAGTATCAAGCGCGGGTGCTTATTTACAATTTGTTATACCCGAAGATGTTCCACCTGTTAAACTTAGATGGACCAGTGGGACTGGTGAAGTTATAATAAAACCTTTAAATATTAACGGTTCAACCTATTCTCCACCAGTTACTGGTATATCACACGAAGGACCAGATACACTAAATGTAAATGTTGCCGATTCTAGCACCTGGTATTCAATAGATACACAATTTGCTAAAGAGAGACGTATTATTTTACCAGGTACATTACTAAAAGAAATTGCTTCCGAACTAGGAGATATTAATTCTAATACAACCGGTTCATCTATTCTTATAGGATTAAAAGAACCTTCATGGTTAAACTCTAAGGATGGTTTTGCTTCTTCAAATACAGGATTTTTACATGAAATGGCTATAAAAATATCTAGAGGTAGTGTTGGTGAATACCTATTAAATGTTAGAAAGGATGGTATATCAAATTACGGAAACTTTACTGTTGAATTTACAAGTTTGGCTGATATAGAAACAAATGGTGGCGCATTTATAGAAATTATTCCTTCTGGAGATGCATTTAGAATGTGTATCACCAACAATGCAACTAATTTAGATATTGTAACAAGAACAGAAGCAACATGGGGTGTTAATAAAATTACAACAGGTAATCAAAATTTTAATATTACAAATATCGACTTGATGATTTATTTTGATAAACAAGAAGAAGATTTTAATTATAGCACTATTGATTGGACACAAATAACTAGTATACCAACACTAATTGATTTAGTAACCACTAATTGGT
>Ga0233426_10003837_pt1 | contig 11593 bp, 10 predicted proteins | sample SI_118_April2016_6_FD_179875 | JGI IMG/M metagenome (GOLD analysis project Ga0233426, IMG submission 179875) | Seawater microbial communities from Saanich Inlet, British Columbia, Canada - SI_118_April2016_10_MG | ecosystem: Environmental > Aquatic > Marine > Inlet | place: Canada: British... | reverse complement strand
AATGGAATATGCCAATCAGAAATTGGGGAATTATCCTAAATCAATTTTTGGCTATATTTGAAAACAGAATTAAAGTGTAATGAAGCAACTTACACACTTAGTGAAATAGTGTCTACTAGACGTATAATTTAATATTTATTGAAATAACATCCGGTATATTAAAAATATGTTACTTTAATATATCGGATGTTATCCATTATCTAAATGAAGAAATATCAAAGCTGAAACCGTCTCTTATTCAAGCTAGTCTCCTAATTTATTTACAAGGTAATCAATTTAAGTATTTTCACTTCTTTGTTGTAATTCCATTTATCATTCCGCTCTAAAAAAAACAAGTACTTACTTATACAATTTAAGCGTTTCCTCCAACTCCCAAACCATATTATCTACAACTAATTTAGGCTCTAAAACCTTAGCGTACTGCCCATACCCCCAAAGGATTTGATAAAATTCAAAGTTGGGTTTCACTTTGATAGATATGACTACTTTATCCTTTGTGTCTTCTAAAATCGCTTGAGATTCATGAATTGGTAGAGACTTTACATATTGACCCTGTAAAAACGGAAATTCAATTTTTACCGTTTCAATACCTCTATCCCATCCTGACAAGCCAATTATATCCTTGTAAAATTTCTTTGGATTCTTAATATGTGGCTTAAACCTATCTTTTAATCCTTCCAATTTTATAATTCGATCAAATCCAAAACTTAAAAACCCTTCACCTTTTTCTGACTCGTTGATTCGACCTAAAAGATACCACCTTCCTTTAAATTCTTTTAAAAGGTAAGGTTCAATAATATGTTCCTTCGTTTTGTTTGTATAAAAGCTTCGATGGTTGATTTTTAACAAGGTTTTTTTTTGGATCGCTTGAAGAATAGGCGCTATGTACTCCGTACCTTTTATTAACTCATTATAGTCATACGATACATGCTCTGACAGTTTCTTACTTTGCCCCAAAGAACTGGATAAAGTTTCTGCTTGATAGCTTAGTTTGAAAAACTTTAAGAGTTGCTGTACATATTCTTCTTCACTTTCCATCAATTCATACGCTCCTCTTGATCGATTGAATTGTACATTAATAAAAAACTCATTACGCAAATCCTTCAATGACCTCTGCAAGGTTCGCTCTGAAATATCAAAACCGTCATTATAAAGGCTGTCAAGTACTTTTTTACTCGTTGGATGTGGACTCTCTTGAATAATATCTATTATTCTAAAGTACCGTTTAATTTTACCCGAAGCTCGCATCATTCTAATATAGTATTTCTTGTTTTCAAAACAATTCTAGTTGAATGGTTTTCTCTAATAATGGTTTATTATTTTCTTTTAAAAGAGGAATTTTTTTAAGAAATTCATTCAGTTTTTGCTTTTCGCCTTTCGTAAAACAATCCTCCGCATAGCCTTCTATATTTTTAATCAAATGAGTTTCAAAAAGGTCTAAAAAATAAGGTGTTATTTGTAATATCTCGTAATGTGCGTAATTAGGCATAACCCTAAAACGGTTGTTAAAAATATTTTCATCCTGGAAGCCATTTAACAACCTTACTCGATTTCCTATAATTTCGTAAGAATCATCCTCTCCTTTCTTCTCATTCGTGCTAAGAAGAAGTATGCTTTCATCCCCTTTTTCAACTAAAATGTAATTACGATAGAAAAACTCATGATCATCTGTGTAAATGTGCATGGATATAACCACCTCGTACTTCACGTTATCATTAAGAAGTTCTTTTCTTTTTATTCTTTCAACTTTCATTGTATGGATAAGGTGGTGATTTTAAACGACAAAAAATGTCGCTAAAAATATAGTTGGAAATTAAATAATAAAAAAGTTTGAATCTAAAATGAAGCTCTCTGGTAAGAGTTAGATAGGAGAATAGAGGGTTTTAATAATTTACCTGAACCAAAAAATAACTACGATGAATTTGAAAAGGAAAACTTAAGTATGATGCTCCCTGATGAAGATGACGAAGATGGTTACAACTGGTACATGGATTAAATCAAAATAAATCCTGTATTTCGATGATTTTAAATCCATAATTCTCGGAGAATTTTTGCTTTTGAGCCCTACCTTTTATTAAAAGCTGCCCTCCCCTACTTCCAAATCTTTGGAACTTCAGAAAATCCTCCCTAAAAAGGAATAATTTCGCCTGGCTATGGTTGTTTTTAACCTCCAAAATTCCAAACACATTTCCTTTTTTACTTGCTCGTTTAGATAATTTAATTACTTCACAATGAAATATTAAATCTCCATCCCTAATATACTTTAAATCTCCTTTAAGCTCGCTTAGGTTGATCCAGTTCATATAATTTTACTTTAATTTATTTTTCAAAGACCACAAGAACTTCCCTTCCTCTTCCTGAGAAAATGCTTTCATTAAACTGAAGTATAAATGATCATTATGGATATTAGGATCGTTAAACTGTTCAATAAGATTTGTAGGGTCATATTCTAGTATTTTTGACAATGAGAAAAACTTACTTTCATTATCGTTAAAAAACTTATTAAGTTTTCTTTGAGCTAACATTACAAAAAAAACCTCCAAAATATTCGGGTCACCATCTATTTCTTTTAGTGCTTCGAGATAAGGAATGTCCTGGTTTTCGGTTAGAGCCCTTAACATGATTCTTTGTGATTTCATATAAATTCAATTATTGTTTCTATCTAAATTTTCTGTAAATAATATCCCTTACCTTAGTTTGCCTTTCAGTTCTCATCTCTTTTGTCCATTCTTCTCTAGATTTTAATAATTCAAATACCTCATCTTGTTGGTTTAACAAACTAAGAGATTTGAAAAACTCTTTGGTTGATAAACCCTTTTGCTCTTCATGCACTAGGAGCAGATTTCCTAGCGTATTTTCTTCATTCTTGAAGTTATCACCTTGGTTAATATTTATCACCTCAAATCGTTCTAAATCATAAAAACATAGTGGCTCTACATCGGGATTTTTTTCTTCTCTCAACTCGTTTTCATAAACCCAAAGCATAAATTTTTGGTATTTATGACATATAACTTGATCGAGCGCTTTTTTTAATTTCAAGTGACTCCAATGAGACATAAAAGGATGATCATGTCCGTGCATTAAATCCTGAAGTAAATCACTAAAATCTTCAATTGAATTATTGTAAGCATTAAAGGGAATGAAATGCTTATCCAGTCTTAATCCTAGGTTATTAAGCGAACCTATTATTTCATGTCGAAAAGCTAGTTTTGTTAACGATTTCGTCAACGAAACAATCTGATCAAACGGCACATTATTTAAATAAGCTTTTATGATTATTGGAAGAGTAGCTTTGTAACACTTCAAATTAATATACTCATGGATTTCCCATGCCGTATTTGGTCCGTGATTAAAGAAATCGTTAAGCGCTTTAAGAGTTTTTATAGTTTCATCTAAAAATTCATATTTGCATTTAAAAGTCCCAGAATTTTCAAACCAATCAAGGCTGTTTTTTACAGTATCACTTAATAATGAGTTTTCTAGACACTTTATGGTTATCTCGAATAATTCATCTTCTGAAATGGCAAATCTAACATCATCAAACCTTGATTTTATATACTTGAAGTCTGTTTCAAAACGTTTCAATATGCAGTCTGTTTCATCTCCACTAGATTTCAGAGCGCTATTATAGCAAAAAGCCTCAAACTTTTTAAAACTTGATGGTTTTGATGCAAACCGAACTAAATTTGCTTGAAGCTGGTACTTATATTCGTTATTATTCTTTGAGAAAAATCAGCATTTTCTATTGTGTTAAATAACCCAACTAAATATGCTGGATCTTTGTACTTGTATTCGCTCTTAAGAAAGTCACCTACGTTCTGTAAGTTTCTTACCTTACTAAACCTTTTTGAATATAGGGTATTAAGTTTATCGAGTAATAGCTCCAAGTGACCATCAATTGCTTCTTCACTCTTTAACTTTACGAGAATGTTTTCAAGTATAATTAGCAGTGATAATAAGCGCTGTTTACCATCAACTATTTCTAATTGATGTTTATTTAGTTCAAAGAATTCAAAATGCCCTAGATACAAAGGAATCTTAACGTCACATTCTCTTGCTGTATGGTTAGTGATTTGCTCATAAAACTTCTCAAATGAGCACTCCTCATTTTTACTTAATCCCCAGGTAAATTGTTCTAAAGTATCAATCGAGATTTCTAGTAAATTAAATCTGTTATTGAATTTTTGCCTGTCATAGAATTTAATTTCTACAAATAAGCAAAACAACAACGTCAATAAATGTCGCTAACTGTTTTTTTTTAACGTAAAGAGTCTCCGACTCCTTTTTACAATTGATTCACAGCACACTCTGCTACCATTTCCCACTGAATAAATACCTAATTCTCCAATTCTTCATTCAACCCTGAGAAAAGGTCAAATTTAATACGCTTTTCGATATCATTTATAGTGGTTTTATAATCTCCACCATTTGTTGATGAAGAATCATTTTTTGCTATGTAGGCTATAGTAGCAGAAGAATCACCAAGAAGGATTGCTTTGTAAAAGTAAATTGGTATTTCGGTATTTCTATTTAACAAAGGGGCTCTTTTTTGATAAATAACTCCAGTATAAATCATTAAGCTATCTTGGGTTTTTAACAAGTTTCTGGTTTTACTTTCAATACTCCGCCACACTACCCTATTTAAATATGGAAACTGCGGGGCAATATTTGATAGGTAAAAACTTTCGGACATGTAATGCTTGTTTCTCTTGGAAACCGCGGCAGGTTTTAAATGACCGCGATCATACCCTGAACCAACAAAATCTAAATTAGTGGCAGCCGAACACAGGGTGTCTTCAATAAATTTATTTTTTCTTTTAACTCCCCCTTTAATGTCTTCTTTTTTAACCGTATAAAATGTACTGTATGGTTTCCTTTCTTTGGCATTGAAAAATGAGGTGTAACTGCTTTTTTTATCAAGTTCCACTTTTTTATACCGCTCCGTTGAACTGCAAGAACATAAAATTCCAAAGAGGAATAATGTCATTATAAAAAATGCCTTTGGAAAACAATGATTGATCATATTAAACAAATATAGCCTGATTTTAATAACCCAATCCTTCTATTAAAACTATAAAGGCTGTTGGATTATAAATTAAAAGTAATTATCAAAACAAACTTCAACTGTCTCAACTTTTAAGGTAGAAGTACAGTAAGATGCACTATTGAAGTAATTATCGTTAAATCGTTTCAACATAATCACTAAAAGCGCAATAAAAAGCACTTTACTTGTTTTTTATATCATTATTCTCTCTTTCAGCTAAAAAAGATCGATATAATACACCTTCACAGTCTTAAAGAAAAGGTTAAAACCCGAAGAGAGGTTTTAAATGTTACACAAGAACAGCTTGCTGAAATAGCAGGTGTGGGTTTAAGGACTTTGAAACAGTTTGAAAGTGGGAAAGGAAATTCATTATACTCAACTGCGTGCTTAAGAAAAGTCTTCTCAGGAAAAAAGATAAGTCCATTCTTGAATTATTCATCATCAATATCGGGAGAAGGTACTTTCGAGTTATTTAAAAACAATAGAAAAAGAATATCCATCTCTGGTGTTCAAGAAAAATTTTACATTATTCAAGAAAAAACAACTTAAGGTTAATTGGAAAAGGAGAACACGGTTCACATATTTTAAAACCAATCCCAAGTATTAGGAAAAAGACAAGATAGATGCCCGCTAACGCAGGCATTTAACAATATAGATAGCTTCTTAGGTTTTTGGGATAGAAACAGCAGCAAACGCTTTAATCTTTTTTAAGGGTGGAACACCCGCCTATATCAAAAAGAGATTTGATGTAAAAAATAATGGTGAAAAGTGGGCTCAGGGGGATTTTGCTTCATTAGGAGAAATAACACCTCAAACTCATAGTGAACACTATAAATATGAAGGGAATTATTTGGAATTGTTCGAGATTTTGAAAAAACATGTTCCCAAATACCCAATCGAATCAATTAAACTTTTGAAGCTTATTCTATTTAATTACTTGCTTTCGAATGGAGATGCACATTTTAAAATGTTTTTCATTAATAGAAACTCCATAAGGAGATTTTAAATTAAGTCCCGCATATGATTTATTAAGTAGTCTTATTCATGTTGACGAACGAGATTTCGCGCTGGAAGATGGTTTACTACCAAAACAGTTGGCAAAAGGAAAAGTTTTAAATCAATTTTATGAGTTAAGAAAAATAGCAGGTTTAACCGATTCTCAAATAACAAAGGTTTTTAACCCCCTTTTGGCGCACTCGCTACAAATTGAGCGCTTAACAAAAGCTTCCTTTTTATCTGAAAAAATAAAAAGGAATTATTTTCAAGCATATCAAACTCGATTGAAAAAACTAAACCTTCTTAACACGGGGATATCTCCTTAAAATATTTAAATATTTTTTTTTGAGACTAAAAACCGTAACCTAAAAAAGACTGAATTGCAAGGCAATGAAATGAATCGTTTTAAAAAAAAGTAGATCTTAAACAACTAGACAACACATGTTCAATTAGTTGTATTTTTATAAGGGGTCAGATTTGGGGACACTTTCTATTTGTTATTTTTTTCATTAGAAGTGACTTAGCCCAATTGAAAAATAGCGCTTTCGATTCTTTTTAAAGCCTTATTTATAATTGAATACGACAATATTTAAAGGCTAACTTTTCTTTGAATCGCTCCAGATGAAACAAATCCATAACCTCCTTTGATATTATTGGGTAAAAATACCATTTCAGTAAATGGATTATCTTGTGAGTTTTTATATTCTTCAACTTTTTTCATGAATTGATAATATTCATCACTTTGAGCTTCTAATATCAACTCTATTCCATCGGTTAAATCCTCTTCAAACCCACCCCAAGCTCCCTCAGGATTAATATCAATTGTTAAAATGGTGTTTAAATTCCCATTAGATCCTGATACATAAAGATTCTCGCTTGGGTATAAAGTTCCATCCTCTGAAATATTATTACCATCTATTGCAATGAGTGGGTCTTGTGAGGTTAGCTCAAAAGCATCAATTTCTCTATTTTCGTCCACAACAGATAAAAAATAATGTAATTCATTATTCAAAGGGCCTGTAAGTTTAAATGTTACTTTGCCGGTCCTGTAATAATCAAAACCTTCTCCTGAGTAATACTCGGTAGAATCTATTTTTAATCCACTTACATCAATATCTGAAATTTCAATAAAATTGGATGGACAAGTAGTTTCTCCGTAAGCAGTTTCATAATTTTTATAATTAGCCTGAACCTTATAACTCTTACCAGACTGAACAATGTAATCACCTTTAAACACCCCTACATCAAAGGAGTACCAATATTCATCTGATATATTATCGTAATGTAATAAAGTATCTACTGGTATGCCGTTTTCGAACAAAATAACCTCAGCATCAGGTAAAGCATTAAAATTATCTCTTGAACTCACACTGTGTATGCTATGAGAAACAATTGCTTCGGGTACTTCACCCCCAATTAAATTACAGTTGATGCTTAGTTTTACTACATGATTGGGTAAATCAACATTGACTTCCTTTTCACAAGAGATGTTTAAACCAAAAACTGTAAATAGTATGATATACCTGAGAGATTTCATTTATTAAAATTTAAAATTATAGGAAATTGACGGGATTATAGGAAATAGGCTAATTTGGTTTATTTTACTTTGATAATTATCAACGTAAACAAAGAAAGGATTCAAACGATTGTAAGCATTATAAAAGCCAAAATTCCAAGTTCGCTCTCCCCACTTTTTTTCCTTTTTGAATGTCATACCAAAATCTAAACGATGGTAATTAGGCATTCTGTAACTGTTTTTATTCTCTGCTTGACCAACAGCAATTGTTGAACCCGAACCAGAGTTGACAATGTATTGATATTCAGGAAGAGAAAGTGCCTGTCCACTTCCAAACACCCAATTTGCCGAAAAACTTATGTTATCAGAGACATCATAAGTAAGCACAATCGACATATCGTGTCTTCTGTCATACTTAAACGGATACAATTCTCCTTGATTTATATTAGAGAATTTTCTGTTCGACCATGATAGCGTATATCCGAACCATCCAGAAAGTTTTCCATATTTTTTTTGCACAAACAATTCAGAACCATATGTTTGTCCCCAACCAGATTCAACTTTATCTTCCCAAGATTCATTAATTCCAAAAAAATCAGCCCCTTCCTTATAACTAATAACATTGTTCATCTCCTTATAGTAAGCTTCAACGGAAATTTCGAACTCATGCTTTTTTATTTTCAAAGGCTTCGCAATCCCTAACGCTACTTGCCAGCTATCTTCTGGTTTTGCTCGATCTGTTGCAGGCACCCATAGGTCGGTAGGAAGGCCAGCGGTCTCGTTGGTTAATAAATGAATAAATTGCCGCATTTGACTGTAGGAACTTTTAATTGCCCAATCATTTTTCAATAAGTATCGCGCACTTAACCGGGGTTGGAAACTCGGGAAAAAATTTTCACGCACATCCAATCCGCTTAAATGTACACCTAAATTCACTTTTAATTTTTTAGTTAATTTCACATCGTCTTCAATGTAAGCATATAACTCTGTAGATCTTACTGGTTTTGCTCCTATTGTCGTATCTATGGATACATCAGAGTCATCAATTTTAATATTAATATTCCCTGTAGAAAACTTATGGTTTGTAACGCCTCCTCCAAATTTCACCAAATGGCTCGATTTTGGTACCCAATCAAAATCAACCTTTCCCCCAAAATCATCAATACCAGAATGGTAATCAATTCCAAAACGTTCTTTCTCTAAATTTCCTGAAGGGTATTCAGTCCAAGAGTACTCATTACTTACACCTGCATTGAACTTGAATTTAGAAGATATCAAGCATACATTCATAAATAATTTCTCATTCACAATACGATTCCATCTTAATGTTGAAGTTAGATTTCCCCAACCAATACCTGCCTGATTTTTCTCAACAGAATTATCGTCATATGTGTCTTTGAATTTAATGCCAAACTTATCTTTACCATTATAAAAACTAATATAAACTCTATCTCTATCGGATATTTTATAATTTAATTTAGCATTTAAATCATAAAAATAAAAAGCTGTTCTTATACTTCTTCCTTCTCTTGAAAGGGCCGATATAAAAGGCGCAGCCAAAATATCATAATATGTTCTTCTCCCGGATAAAATTAAAGACATTTTATCTTTAATAATTGGACCCTGAACAGTTATTCTACTAGAAATAAGACCTATGCCACCCTCAGTATTCCATTTTTTAAGATTTCCATCTTTCATAGAAATATCTAAAACACTTGAAAGTCTTCCTCCATACCTTGCAGGGAATCCTCCTTTAATTAGTTTAACATTGTTTAGAGCATCGGGGTTAAAAGTGCTAAAAAACCCAAATAAATGAGAGGTATTATAGAGTGGTGCACCATCTAGTAATACAAGGTTTTGAGCTGGACCGCCACCTCTTACATAAAACCCTGCACTTCCTTCACTACCACTTTGAACACCTGGTAATAATTGTAATGTTTTAATTAAATCGGGCTCCCCAAGAATGGCAGGCATTCGTTTTATTAGCTCAATAGGAACGTTAATCTCGCTCATTTGAGAGTTCTCGGAAATTTTCGTGTTTTGTTTAACCTTTATAACGACTTCATCTATTCTCTCCCCAGGTTCTAATGCTATGTTTATTGACATATTTTGATTAAGAACAGTATCAATAATTTGATACTGATACCCTAAATAGTTAAAAACAACTGAAACCTTTCCGGTATCCATTGTTAAACTATAAAAACCGTAAGTGTTCGTAGTCGATCCTTCATAAGTTTTTGAGTTATATATTGTAGCTCCTATTAAATTTTCCCCGGTTAACTTATCTGTTAAATAACCACTTAAAGTGTTTTTTTGACTAAACACAAAGCCCGTTAAAAAACAAAAAAGAATAAAACAATATTTATTTTTCATTATGATTAAAAAATGGTGAGTATTTAATTTACAACCAAACAGAAAAGACGCATTATTATTGCGTCAAGTGTACTATTCAAAAATAGAAAAAAAACCTCCCTTTTTAGAACTTGGAACCCTAAAACAAAAAAGGGGATTAATATATTTTACCCCTCTGATTTAAAGACCATTAAATTAAAAAAAATGAAATTTAAAACACGTTTTACGGTATATATATATATATATACCGTAAAACGTGTTTTCGTCCTCAATCTGAGTGAAAATCCGTTTAATATCCTGAAGTCTTTCATTAAAAGTTTTTCAAAAAAAATCTATTGCTATTGCCGTTGCTTTAGCTAGGTTAAATCAAACGTCTAAAGTCTTACTTCATTAAAGTAAATATTCAAAACAAAAGCAAAAAAACAAGGTAATTACAAGAACAGCAAACACTTTTAAGGCCTTATGTAATTTTTAATTTATGAAAGCAATTGCAATTTTAATTACCGTAGAGAATTGTATAATCCCTCTGATTATTTTACTGTTCTTCCGGTATCTATTGAGGCGATAAGTGCCAATAAAATTTCTGTTTTCCCAAATCAAGCAGATGCAGCATTAAATATTCAAAATAAAGCGGCTTGCAACTTAACTTATGAAATTGTATCCATCATTGGTAAAACAATATTAACAAATACATCTTCTGATCGAACGATAAGAATTGAAGTGCATGATTTGGTACCGGAGGCCTATTTTGTTTAAATTCCTAACTCACAGATAGTAAGGAATAAAGTTCTATTTACTGAAAAACAGCTAAGTTATAAGGGAATTTAATTAAAAAACAGGAAGCTAAATGGCGACCTGCTTTTTAATTTTTAGCAACAATCGCAAGTTGAGCAATTACATGAATCACATTGACAATTGTTGTTTGAGCAATTTTTACAATTGCACACTTTACAGTCACAGTTTTTGCATTTACATGTATTCATAACTATAAGATTAAAGGTTAAACAATACAACAAATAGTTGGTAAGACTATTCGCCCTCCTCTTATTCTAACGAAAATTTTAACTTTTTGTTTCTACTTAGTTTACCTCAATAGGGAGTGTATTTCATCTTCAATGTTGGAGTTCTTGAGAATTGATGATATTTATATAAATAAAGTAAACATCCCTATTTACAATAGGAAACTATTCTAACAAAATAAAGGTTCAACTAGATGATGTTTAAAACACAATTTCCAAAATCAATAACATTAGTTCTATAACAAATAGCGTTTTTAACTACTTTTCAATTGGTGACTTCTACGTTAAAACCCAAATAACGAATAGTAATTATTACATCACATTAACGCAATAACAACTCTAACCGCGTTAAGTCGTCCTAAAACTCACCTAGTTTAGCTTTTAGTCCCCCTTCACAACCTTATGCTGCAGTGATGTTTGTAAATTTCCAAGCTAATTAAAATTATAACATAAAAACATCCTTTCCTCCGCCAGGTCATTGCTTTTGTTCTAAATATCACTGCCAAACCTTTTTTTTGGTAAAATGGTCTATTCTTTAAAAAAAGGATTTATTTAATAGGGTTACCCCTTTAAATCGCAAACCGTAAATAGGTTATGGCTAGCGATTGTTTCTTTGTATAAAAGAAAAGAAACATGAAGGTCTTAAAGAGTTTATCCAGAAAATCA
>Ga0233426_10003834_pt1 | contig 11602 bp, 24 predicted proteins | sample SI_118_April2016_6_FD_179875 | JGI IMG/M metagenome (GOLD analysis project Ga0233426, IMG submission 179875) | Seawater microbial communities from Saanich Inlet, British Columbia, Canada - SI_118_April2016_10_MG | ecosystem: Environmental > Aquatic > Marine > Inlet | place: Canada: British... | reverse complement strand
ATGGACCATCTTGAACTTTGATTGAAAAGAATTCAAGATAATCTTCATAATTGGGGGAGGCGACGGAGTAAGCACGGAGCAGTGGCTTGCCATCGACCTCAATCCCAATCATTAAAAACTCGCCATCCCGAAACTTAATGTTAGGAGAGCGAGTTGTTTTAATACGGAATAATCTATCTGTGAAGTGTTCAACTTCTAGAACTGTTTCTTTTTGTATTGGCATTATTTCTTTTTCTTTTCTGCATCACAAGTTCTTTTTCGTAAGTCGCTTGTGCTAAATCTATGGTCACGTTCATTAAAAAATATTTCAATATCTCTATTTTTACAAATGGCGCTTCCTGTAAAATCTTTGTCTCTGTATTCTACGCCTAGAATACGAATATCAATATGCATACCACTAAGAATATCAATCAAGTCACTTTCTGTTGAGTATGGAATAATTTCATCAACATACTTACTGCCACGCAATTGTATGTAACGTTCTACCACACTTTGTACTGGAGCATTCTTTGTTGCTCTATCAATCGTAGGGTCAGTCTGCAATGCTACAATTAGATAATCACATTGTTGTTTTGCTTCTTCTAGCATGAGAACGTGACCCGCGTGTAGCAAATCGAATGAACTACATGTAAATCCTATTTTCATTTTAAATTTAAATCCTTATTAAAAAATCTGCAGCATCAATTTCATTGCGAAAATGTATTGTTGCCACAGAGGTATATCTTTCTAAATGGCAGGAAAAGTCTCCCTGCATATAGCGGGAGACTAACTCTTTTCTAAGTTGTTTGCCATCGCCACTAAAGGATACTACTACCGAATACGGTAGTTTTACTTCCTTATTAGTCGAAGACTTTACTAAACTTAATTCCATTATACCTTCGTTGTTGTACTTTCATAAGTACGATTGAACTGATTATTTACTCTAACAAATGTTGTACACTTTGTCAACTGTTTTAATTGATTAGCACCAACATATGTACAAGTTGATCGAATTCCTCCTAGAATATTCTGAATCGTATCTGCTACTGCACCACGATATGGAACAAGTACTTCACGTCCTTCTGAACTACGATAGTCTTTCAACCCACCAAAGTGTTTTGTGTTTGCTGCATCACTGCTCATACCGTAGAACTGCACAAACTGTTTTTCTTCAATAATGTGATTACCGCTATCCCATATTCGACCAAGGTCAACTCTATTTTTTAGTCCTAACTCTTCTGGTCTTGCTAATTCATTTGTGACATATTGCTTAGTAATTACTTCGCCACCGCCTTCATCGTGTCCAGCAATCATACCACCGAGCATTACAAAATCGGCGCCGCCAGCAAATGCTTTAGCCACATCACCAGGACAAGTACAACCCCCATCAGCGATAATATGTCCGCCAAGACCATGTGCTGCATCCGCACACTCAATGACTGCACTAAGTTGCGGATACCCGACTCCTGTTTGGATTCGTGTTGTACACACGCTTCCTGGTCCAATTCCGACTTTAACAATGTCTGCTCCATTTAGAATTAACTCCTGTGTTTGATCTGCGGTAACAACATTACCTGCAATAATTACGACTTCTGGATAGTTTTCACGAAAAGTCTTTACATAGTCAACAAAGCGTTCACTGTAACCATTAGCAACATCAATACACACATACTTTACGTTACTGCCTACTTTGTCATAGACATTATGAAACTTCATTTCATCTGCGGCAGTAATACCAATACTTACTGCAACATGTTCTGTACGGATTGAATTGGTAGAAAAGTAATCAGCAATTTCATCTGCGCTGTATGTTTTCACAAGACAAGTAAACATACCAATATTTGCTAATACATCAGCTTGTTCAAATGTACCAACCCCATCCATGTTAGCCGCCATAATAGGAATACCATTATAATGTTCTTGCTTATAAACTAACGGATAACCATCTGGTAATACATTAGTATCTACATATGGTTTGTAATTGCGAAATGCAAACTGTCTATTCAAGTCTACATCTTTACGTGAACCTAGTGTACTTCGTTTTGGACGAATTAGCACATCACTGTAATCTAGTAATACTTCATTTTCGATACGCATTGTTTTTCCTAATTAATAAATCTTTGGACCGTCTGTTGAAAACTCTAGTCCTGCGACACTTCCATTTACTTTTAATCAAAATCTTTATGTTCACCTATTTCGCGGGTTTGATCAAACCGCCCAGCCATCCAGTCGTATTCTTTCAGCCAAGTCCCTTGATACATCCAATAGTTGTTGTAGGCGAACCACCTGTGCCCCACAAAGACCCAGCTTAACCACACCCAGTAACCATCTGTTGTATAAGTGGGGAATAGAGCAAACTTGCGTTTATAGGTTATTGAACCGTCCTTGGGTAGTTTTCGTATCATTAGCTCTTCTCCTTGTAGAAACCCTGAACACATTAATAAATCTTTGGACCATCAGTTGAAAATTCTAGTCCTGCCGCACTACCAATATATTTTTTGTATTTTGAATTGTACTGTAAATTAATAGTCATGCGACCAATAAAACATTGTACGTATGAATTCTCTGCGAAACGATCTACGAGTGCAGTAGATGTTTTATTGTTGTCGATGCATAGAAGTTCACATTCAGGTTCATACTGCATCTAGTTCTTCCTGTTCTTCTGTTTCGAACACTTTTCCATTTTCGTCACATGGAGTAATCTTTGGGTTACAATGAAATTCAAAAGCCATATCAACAAAGGTCCAACCTAGATCCTCAACTCCATCTTCATAATTTTCATTGTAGGCTTCTGTGATTTCTTCAATGTCTACATCTGGTGTTGTGCCAAGACTAGAAACTTCCCAGTCTTCCCAACAACCATCCCAACATTCATACATTTCTGCTTCTGGATAATCTTCTGTGATTTCTACATAATCATCCTCAACATCAGGAATTAGCAAACCCTCAATCAATTCAGATACAGTTTTATCAGCAGGTAGAACTTCTTCACCACTAGCTTCATCAGTCTCAGTTAGACCGTAATCAACTGCTAGTTCATAAAAAGTTTCTAATCCTGGATGTTTATGTTTCACCCATTCAGTAATTTCCTCTTCTGTTTCAGGAACAGAGATAAGAAAAGATCCCCAACGCCATCCAAGTTCTTTAGTTAAATACGCCCATTTACCAGCATCTTCGGAGTTACCTGTTAGTGGTTCAAGTTCTCTACGGAAGAAAGTCTTTTCAACTGTTGACTTTTTATAAGTCGGTTCTAGTAAGAAATATTTCATTTTACACCTATAGTTTAGTTTAATAGCTTCCCGGGCGAAGTCTAGCCGGCTAGGGTCTCCGCCCAGGATCATGAGAGTCAGTTAATTTATTGAGAGTTTGATCCCATGATTTCTTTGAACTCGTTAACAATATCACTGTCAACTAGTTCTGCACGATACAATGCATAACGCTTAGTCATACCATTGTATACGCCGACTTCGGTAACATCACCTCGGTCGTTTGTTGACATCATGCCGAAAATCTTATTTCGACCTCGAAGCGGTTTTACGAGCTTTACGGCTTCTTCAAGTGAAGGAGACATACGGCGCGGACCGCGCTTACCGTTATTACGGTTAGCATTTGGTTTACCACCAGGTTTACCACGAAATTGCGGCTTTGATGGAGTAGTAGTTGAAGTTGTCATTTTGTTTTCCTCTTATGACAAGTTGCATTTTACGAGTTTATACTATAGATTATACACATTTCGGTGTTATCTGTCAAGAACTATTTTAGTTCCAGCGATAAAAAACGTGTGCGCCGATTCGACCTACACGTGTAATGCTCCAACCCTTACGTGATTTGTTCCAACGAGGATTGACATATGTTGTGTGATAGTGAGTTGAACCCTCAGTGATACCACGGAATGAATTCCACTTTACAATATCCCATGCAATGCTTTGTGCTTTCTTCCAGCTTTCGCGGTCACGCGGAATATCATTCTTTCCGTCACAATACCAACTAAACTGACATTTGTTGCGCTTCATGCGACCATCAGCATATTGCAGGCCTTCTTTGACAACACCACAGATTGAGTCCGGATAACGCATATCTTCTGCACGATTAAGAACTACATCCGCAACTGCGTACATATCTGCAAGATTACTACTGCGTGTTTCATAATAGATATTCAATGCCATACAATTTACTTCAGGGAATTGATCTTCATTAAATGTTAGTGATTGACTGATAGTGATATCATCATCTTCTAACATAACGAGCGTTTCAGCTTTTGCTGATACACCAACCATTACCATACTAGCTACAATTGCAGAATTTAAAATACTGCCAAATACTGTAGATAACTTCATTACATAACCTGCTCTGTTGTTTCGTTTATGATTATACTATATTATGATTCGTTTAGATTGTCAAGAACTATTTTACAAAAATATCTAATACTTCGTATTCAATAATAGTTGCGCCACGGTCTAGTTCGATTTCATCACCTACTTTTGCGTTCATTAGTTCAATACCAAGAGGAGACTTAAAACTGATGATACCTTTATTTGGGTCACTTTCAACTTCGCCTAGAATAGTATATTCTACAATCTTATCAACTGTGAAATTCTCTAAACGCACAGTTACGCCAGGAACAACAGTCTTATATTTACCAACAGGTAATTCTTTCAACAAGGTACAGTCTGTAATAATTTTTGATAATCTTTCAATTTCAACATCATTACGTTGCATTTCTTCAAGAGCCATGTGAAGTTCTTCATTTTCTTCAACTCCGCCTTGTTCTCGCGCAGCTCCAATCCGATCAGAAATTCCTCGCTTGCGCTTTTTTAGTTCTTGTATTTTATCAACGACTTGTGTTCTGCCGTCTGTAGTTATAATGTCCATGTATGAATCGTATTCCCGCTCAAAGCTGTTGTCGGTATATTTATCAGAGTTATCAATATTAAATCCCATGAGTGTCATTTATTCTATATCCTCTTTAACTTCTTTCATTTCGTTTAGAAAACGATACATTGTATTATCACTGCCATCACTGCGTTCATATGTGCCATCAAAATATTCAGTAAGTGCAGCAGTAAATAACATTGTGATGAAAATCATATCATCTGCAAGTTCTGCATCTTCTGCGTCAGCGCCCATGTCGTATAGTTTAGAGATAACAAAACGTGTAAATTCGATTGTAGCATCATCAATGTCCTGAAATCTGGCAACGTCATCAACTCTATTACCTAGAATATCGTTATACAAACGCATAATCTTTTCTGGGTCGATTAGTTCCCAATCGATTTCTGCGGCACTAATAGCTGACTTCCTACGAAAGTCATTAAGGTTTACAATATTACTCATACTCTTTCCTCTTCGATTGTGACAAATGCGACAACATTATCTGCTTCATCACTTACACTTAAATGGATAGTCTTGTTCTTCATTTCATTACTAAAAGCAAGTATATCTTCCAATTGAACTCTAGGACGATTTGTTGTTGTGTATGAAGATTTAGAACTAAAGTAAGCGATGTTACTCCAAGTATAATCTCCAGTAAATCCAGTTCCCATTGCTTTTACAAATGCTTCTTTCACTGCCCAACACTTAGCAACGTATTGTGCTTTATTCTCTACATCTTTATATACACTATATTCGTAGGATGTCAAGAGCTTTTTTACAAAATTATCACCATTTCTAGTAATTTTTTCATGCATACGTGCAACGTTACAGATATCTACTCCGATACCGTAAATGCTTTTTTGTTTTTTATTCTGCATATTCGACAACTTTGACATTACTTTCTCTGCCTTCTATTGTAAAAACTTCAGCGAATCGTTCTGCATCTTTTATATCATCAAATGTTTTGACTGTCAAGTCCCAACAGTTACCACCATTATCCTCAGTGACATAAATCCAATCATCTTCACTAAGATTAATTTTAATTGCATACATCATCGGCGCATACTTGAAATATCTTTAGCGTCTTCTTTACGATCAGCAAACACTGGCACCATATTTGACTTGTGCATTGTAGCAATGCCAAGTAGTTGACGTTCACCGCTGTAAGTATTACTCTGACGTGCTGGACCATGACCAGCGATTTTATTGCTAAGTTCTACGTCAGGCTTGTTAGCTTTGTAATCAGGAATTGAATTTAAATCCTGACGTTTCTTTTTAGCCGCCAACTGATCTGGATGTACCCCTTGCTTACGCAAAAACTTATCATGTTCTGCTTCAGCCTTCAATTGTTTTGCAGTCTTCTTACGATTAGATTTTTTACTGTTGTACTTTGTTGTGGTCATATAAGGACCCATTAAGTGCATTGACATTTTTATCTCCTATTTCGTAGTGTGCCGTTATTATAGCATACTGAAATTAGAGTGTCAAGTATTAATATCAATTTCTTTTAGTTCGTGTTCTCTATCTAAGTATTTGTATTCTACTTTAGTTGGATCCCATACTTGTATATGTTCAATAACGGCGTTCGGATCAAATGGTCCACATGTATATACGTCTAATTGTATAAGCGCGGGATCAAAGTCATTCCAAACGTGACAAGCCATATGTGATGTTTCGATAATAACTGCGCATGTAGGACCGTTGTTGCCTACCATATAATCAATGTCTCCAGAGATTGGGCCTGCTAAAATCTTCATGCCAATCTTGTCAACTAATTCAACCATCCAATCACGTAGTTCTTGTTCAGTTGGGGGATTGTTAGCTTCTATGCGTAATATGATATGTTTGTGTACTAGTAAATCAGCCATAGTTAATATTTCCTTTTAGAGATATTTATACTATAAGCATAATCCTGCAATAATTTGATATTGTTCCCATATTGCTTTAACTGCTGGTAGTTCTTCTAAATCGTCTACTGGGACAACTAAGTCTAACCAATAGTATGGAAGTCTGACTGGGTTACCTAGTTTGAATTGTCGCGGCTGATGTAGCTTACCACAATCATACAAACGTGCAGCTAGTTTTCTAAATTCATCATTCTTATCTTTATGGTCTTTCCATTCTGGGTGAGAATATCCGCCAGTTGTATAACCTTCCCATATAGAGTTCCAATGATTATCATTGTGTGGATCTAAATCAGTTCTAGATACGATAACTAGAACATTATCATATTCTACTTTGCCCTCAATGATATCACGCAAGCAACGAGAAAAACTAAGTCCTACTTTCATTTGCATAATCCTGCTAACATTCTATAATGATCCCAAGCAAGTTTAACTGCTGGTTCCATGTCTTTTTCTCTGAGATTTAATTCAAACCAATGGGAGTCGTGACTTTCACGTATAGTGGCCTCTCGAAAAGCCGAAGGTAGTACATAATCTTTAAATGCAATTTTGCCCTCATCCATTAGTACTAGCATAGTTTGATACACATCCTCAAATTCGTATAAGTGCAACGAGTTTTTACCCTGAGATAGAAGTGACCTCCAAGGATCAAGTTGTTTATCCCACCAGTGGGTGACTTGGTCCATGTTACGAAAGTTTACATTGCCATCTGCTATGATGCAATACACATCTTCCATCTTTTCAATGCCAGATACTATGTCAGACAAGCAAAATTCAAGCCTCAATCCTACGATCATTGTGTGATATTTAATTCGTGGTATACTTCCTGAATACAAACACTTTGTACCCGACAGTCTTCTAGTGCGTTATGCGCGGCAAATTTAAACTTCTTACGTGGGTCTGTTTTCACTAAGCTAAACAGCGTACGGCTGTCTCTAATGTTCCAGAATACCCAATTGAAGTGCTTATCGTATTGACGATATAGATTTTCCAAGATACAAATATCAAATACAGGTCCTTGACACCATACTTTATCAACCCCTACCAAATACTTGTTTAGTTGAACTAATGTATCTTCTACCGATGTTCTACCATCTGGATTAAATGCTTCATCTTGAATTTCTTGTGGTTGTTTATTCCACCATATAAGTGTATCTTCATCTACACTTCTTCCAGCTTCAAGTTGTTCATCAGCATCCATACGAATATACAAATCAGAATGCGGAGCTTCTTTTGTAAATGGATTAAACTTTACCGCACCAATAGTTAGTACAGATGTGTCTGGTTTAGTTCCTAATGTTTCGATATCAATCGTTGCATGTGTTGTCAAAGGTCACCTAATTTTTTGTTTGTTTCGATTACTTGTCTAAGAATATCACTATTTGTATAATCAAGAAATGCTTCTGTGTCTTTTGGGAAACAATGTCCGCCAAATCCTAACTTTCCTTCATCATTCAAGTTCATATGTGATGGTCCGATATTTTCAAATGTACTTAGAATCGATACCATGTCTTCATGATTATAATTCTTATCTGTATTATACATTACTTCGTGAAAGAATGCAACCTTTGTTGCTAACCAACAGTTATGCATGTACTTGACCATGCTTGCTGTACGTCTATCTGTCTTTACAAAGTTAACATGTGGAAGATACGAAAATTGTTGCTCCCAAAAATATGCATCTAATGTAGAATTTGTTCCAAGAACGAAAGTAGTTTGATTATAGAAATCTTCTACTGCTGTTTTTTCACGTAAGAATTCAGGATTGTATGTCACATTATCAGGATATGTCGCTAACATATCTGGCGAGACTGTACACTTTAGCAGTACACGCATATCTCCTAGTTCTGATAAGACTTGTTTGATTGCACTATCGTCACATACCCCATCTACAGTGGGCGTAGGGACTGCTACAATTGCTCCTAGAGCATCAGGATAATCTGAAATCTTGTTGTCATTATATTTTGGATCGATACGAACGATTGGTGTTTTTCTATTTTCTTCTAAACTTTTTGCAATTGCTTCACCTACGAAACCACAACCTATTACTAAAATCATTCACTGTCCTCTTTACTTTCTTGTTCTACTATGTAGTTCTTTAATTTTATTATTTCATTCACATAGTATCTATATTTGTTTAGTGCATTATGATCATTGGTTTCAATGAATTCTCTACTAAACTTGTCAGCTTGCTTAGTTAGTGCAATAATCTTTGGTTCATATTTTCTTCTAAATGCAAGCAAATCTTTCATGCATATATTTATTACTAATCATCTTTCAATATGTCCCACATCTTGTCAATATCGTGGTCTTTAATAAATTTTTCTTCTCCTACGTATGTACCGCACTTACTAAGTTTCTTTTCTACGTACCAGTATATCATATAAAGTTCCCTTTTGCAAGTCCATTTTACATATCCATCCATATAAGGATCACTCTCTGCAAGGGAAATTTCATCTATCTGATTCTTTATTTCATCAGGGCGGGAACGTTTAATCATTTCTTTTCAAAGACATATACACCTTCCCACTTTTCTCTTCCAGCTAGTTTATCATTGCCTACTCCAGGTCTTGTGTTGAGCATCATCTTAACTGTTTCATTATGCTCGAACCCTATGCGTTCGGCTGTTTTAATCCATCTATCGACAACTTTGTATTCGCCGCCCGTAGCTTTATAGTCAGCTATGTTTGTTGCGAACACTCCATGATCACGTAATCCCTTATGTATGTTAATCATAGTTGGTTCAACATATCCTTCAAACCAATCATCTAATGTTTCAAATTGATTCATACATTGCGTGTCTTCATCTGAATACTTTTCTAAGTTGAAGTATGGCGGTGAACTGAATGCACAATCGATATCTTCTGGTTGAAAGTCTTGTGATGTTTCGCAGTATATCTCTGCATTGCTTCCGATTATTTCATTTAGATATTTCAAGTATGCAAATGTTTCTGTATTGGGATCAGTGCCGATATAGTTGTAGTTCATGTTACTACTTGTGATACCAAGAAGTCTACCACCATACCCACAACTGTAATCATATACTCTTCCCCAAATGTCTGGACATAGATATTCTACAATAGCTTTTGCATTCTGTGCTTTGAAGTTTGTTACGTTCTCACCAGTAACTAGTTCTAATGCTCTACGCATAGCCGTAGGGTATACAAGATGTTTACCTTCCCTAAATTCAAAACAAATGCGAATAGCACGTTTAAGTTTAGTGTCATGATTAAATCTATCTCTTAGCGAATTAGATCCACGCCCTTTTGGTTCTGCTGTTTGCATATTGGTAAAGATGAATCTATTGATGGTTTGTCCTGCGTTGTTTCCGAGTCCAAGTCTTCCAGCCGACACACCTTTACCGGACTTAGAACGAAAGTCTCTACAGGCGGCTCTAAGGCCCTCTTCTGTGTAGTATGTAATAGGAACAAGATTTCGATTACGGTAAAGGTTAAAAACGCTATCAATAGTCCCTGCAGGGTCAGCTTCATAAGTTTCTTTAGTATGTTTGTCAAATTCTTCATACAAGTCCTCGTAGCCTGTAAACACATTCGAAAATATATGTTCAGGTTTTATGCCCCAGAACTTGTATATCTTATCTATCATTATTTTCCTGTCTAACTCTGAATGGGGTATAAATGTTGTCCCACATATACATAACACTATAAGCACCTACGGCACCAAACAACATTGATAGCCAATTACCACTAAACAATGCTACTTGAATATTGCCCCATAAGAAATCTGCTGCGAAAAATGCGGCTATGTAATCATACCATCTAATCATCAGAAAATCCATAAAAATATTAGCGCAAGCCAAACCAATGGCATAATTCCACCAAGCAAACCGCCACCTATTAGTCCTTTGGACTTGGCACAGTCATAACAGTAACGGTACTTACTATCGCATTTATTTGAGCAAAAGAAAGAACCGCAATTCTTCTTACTCATGCTCACCGCCGTTCGCTCGGCCATTATAAGCACCAAATACATTTGGCTTACGTTTTGCTGTTTCGAATGTCGCTACTGTAATTGCGACTGCGGCTAGTAGTAGTGCGTGTAGCATCATACTAATCACCCCTGCCCACATGCTACTTACAATAATAGCAAATACAATACACCACATCCATGCTAATACTTGCATAATCATATGTCGTGTAGTGAAATCTGGAATGTTACTCAGTGGATTTTTTTCGTGATCCATTACTACATTCCAACAGTTATATACCCATTCATTCATTGTTATCACCTTTCTAAAAATTACCTTTGTAGGATAGTATGCATCCGCATCATCGCGGTATTCTATTGCATCATTTACATCATGAAACTTCTGTGTTACCTTACGGTCTTTGAAATATGCTGTTACTTTGTACATTTTCTAATCCCCAAAATTTGTTAATTTGATTTATCATCGCCCGTGGTACTGCCACATTACTGCATTGCATCTAGCATGTACTGCACCTTCAGTCATATCAGTATCATGATTATGCTGTAGATGAACTGGGTACTTTAAGAAGTTCGGCGGAAACAACTTCAAATTAATCTTTCTTGCGATTATATCTGCCCGTGGTTCATCAGTCAAGTTTTCCATACACCAATAACACTTGCCGTCTTGTTCACGTACATATTGTTCTCTTACTTGCTTACGCTGGTAGGAACTAATAGTACTATACGCCACGGGCAGATTATAATTCTTCATTGCTTTGGTTTCCATAGTTTCTCTCCCCTGTTTCATAATCCCAACCCTTGTCGCCAAGTGCTTTACAGCGATCTGGTTGTCCTATGCTGCCTACCACAGCAAAACAACTATTACAACGATAACTGATGCCACTGCTTTCATCAAAGTG
>Ga0233426_10003833_pt1 | contig 11602 bp, 7 predicted proteins | sample SI_118_April2016_6_FD_179875 | JGI IMG/M metagenome (GOLD analysis project Ga0233426, IMG submission 179875) | Seawater microbial communities from Saanich Inlet, British Columbia, Canada - SI_118_April2016_10_MG | ecosystem: Environmental > Aquatic > Marine > Inlet | place: Canada: British... | reverse complement strand
GAACGAATCATTCCTTTGACTTCCAAAGGAGACAATCCGTTGTATGTCTGCCTCACACAAGAGGATGGCCATCAGGCCTGGTCAAGTCCAATTTATTTGTTTAACTAGTTCACTTTAATTAAAAAATTTTCGTAATATTATGCCAATTCAGGGTTTCGGTCCAATCTTGATCATGCTATTGTTGAAAATCGGAATTAAGTTACTGGAATTAGATTATGGAATTTTATTTCAATACAAAATTTATTTAGAAAAGAATTGATGAGTTTTTCAAGTTACTTTACGCAAAAATCTGGTGGAGATCGTATATTTGCTGTGGAAGCCCCAAAGATTAAATTCGGACGCGGCTCTCTTCTGGAAATCGGAGACGATGCCAAGGTACTTGGTATGACCCGAGTGGCCGTTTTCACTGACCAGCGTGTCGGAGAGATGGAACATGTTGCCAAAGTTGTAGAATCACTAAAATCACAAGGTTTGGACGCAGTGGTTTACGATCAGGTTGCAGTTGAACCAACAGATGTCTCGTTCAAGTCGGGAGCAGAATTCGCCCAAGACGGTAAGTTTGATGGTTTTGTATCAGTAGGGGGAGGTTCAGTAATGGACACATGTAAGGCCTCTAATCTTTATTCATGCTATCCTGCAGATTTTCTTGATTATGTGAATGCACCAATTGGAAAGGCGATTCCTGTTCCGGGGGAACTCAAACCACACATAGCATGTCCCACGACTTTTGGCACAGCCAGCGAATGCACGGGAATCGCTATTTTTGATTTGCTGGAAATGGAAGCTAAAACCGGAATTGTCAGCCCCAGAATTCGTCCAAATCTTGGTGTCCTGGATCCAAGCGTATTGTCTTCATTGCCGCCACTTGTTAGGGCTGCAAACGGTTTTGATGTTTTTAGCCATGCCTGCGAGTCCATCACAGCACGACCATACACACACAGACCTGCTCCGGAATCTTCGCAAAAACGTCCGCTAAGTCAAGGGGCAAATCCGTATAGTGATCTAGCTTGCCTTGAAGCGATCAAGCTTATCGGCACACATATTAAGCAGGCTGTAAATGACCCGGTTGAAGAAAGCTATGATGCTCTGATGTTTGCCGGAATGTTAGCGGGAATTGGTTTTGGCAACGCCGGTTGCCATCTTCCACACGGAATGTCATATGCGGTGGCTGGACTTGTAAAAGATTATGCTCCTGAAGGTTGGCCTGCCGATCATCCCATGGTTCCGCACGGAATTTCCGTGATTGTCAACTCTCCGGCAGTTTTTCGCAAAACTGGCCCATCCTGTGCGGAGCGGCATTGGGAAGCTGCTGCTGCCATGGGTGCAGATCTCACTGATACAAAGGTCGAAGACGGTGGTGACATTCTCGCAGATCAAATTATTGGTATGATGCGGGAAACCGGAATTCCAAATGGGCTTTCCGGAGTCGGCTACTCAATGGACGATCTAGATGCACTCACCGACCGCTCTTACGCACAGAAAAGGCTCATTGACAATGGTCCCATGCCGATATCCCGTGACGAATTAAAAGAAATGTTCCGTGATGCAATGAGTTACTGGTAATTCTTTTTTCTTTGATACATGCAGTGAATAAATTATACAGTTTTGCATAGTATTTTTATATTCATGGTTTGTCAGCAAAACAACTATGAGAAGGTGGTTATTAATTTTAAAGTATAATTAACGTATGGAATATTATCATTTGCATGAAAAAGATAAATATCTTTGGAGCAGTTTCCTGCAAAAGTCGGGGAATGAAATTAAATTTTGATTTGGATCTACTCAGGAGAAAGACAAAAAACCGTTCACCAAATTATCAGCAAACGGTTTTTTGGATTCTAAGTCGTATATTTATGTGGTGCCTAGGGCCGGACTCGAACCGGCACGGTGTTACCACCGAGGGATTTTAAGTCCCTTGCGTCTACCAGTTCCGCCACCCAGGCAGGGAAAAAAGGAACTGGAGGCGACGAGCGGATTTGAACCGCTGTACAAGGTTTTGCAGACCTCTGCCTAACCACTCGGCCACGTCGCCTCTGGTCATCTAAAATTACCGAAATTTGAATGCAAACACAAGTTCAAAATGAGACGATTGAAAATTCGATAGAGCTGGCAAAGCTTTATGGAATTCTGAAATATTTGCCTGATGGTCAGCTCACTCATGCCCCTTTTTCCCTTAGTCCTTATAAAATTTCTGCTGCAGACCTGAAGGAAATGACAGAACTGACTGCACCATTTAGTGAGTTGATGATTAGCATATCTCAGGACTGGGATTTTCTAGAGCATCATTTGGAACCTATCGCCAAAATAGACCCATTTTTACGAATGTTGATGGATTGCAGAACGGATGAAATTACTCAAAGCAAACAGCTTCTTGTGCAGCGAAATGATTTCTTTTTGATCAAAGATGAGCACAAAAAAACAGGGCAGTCAGGTGATTTAACTGAATCAAATTTTGCTGAATCAGCACTTCGTCAAGTTGAACTGAACACGGTTTCTGCTAGTTTTCCGTTTTTAATAACTCAAATATCTAATTTACACCGCTATTTATTCAAGCAAAATCAATTACCAGAAATTATTCCAAACAATCCGTTGAGTCTAGTAGTTGATGCCTTTGCAAAGACAGTGCGAGACTACGGTTCCCCTGAAGGGGTGATGCTGCTGATTTCCCAACCTTCAGAGGGTAACCGTTTCGATCAGTTGGGGCTGGAACAGCTTTTATGGGATAAACATAAAATTAGTACTGTCCGGAAAACTTTAGCCGATGTATTCAAAAGCGGATGCCTGCGTCAGGGGCACCTAGTTCTGGGAGGAAAAATAGTTGCCCTCAGCTATTACCGTGCCGGCTACACTCCTGATGATTATCGAACAATTGAGGCAGTAAAAGGCCGCCAGCTGATTGAGTCATCATCGACAATTCAGGTACCAGATTTACAGATGCAGCTTGCTGGGATGAAAAAAATTCAGCAGGTCCTTACCAGGCCAGAAATTTTATCTAATTTCACTTCTGCTGAAACGTCAAAGCATTTATTAAAAACATTTGCAAAAATGCACACATTGGACGAAATTATTGAGATAGCTGGAGGTGAAATGCAGGCAGCTGAATGGGTCTCGGGCAATCCTGAAAATTATGTTCTCAAACCCCAACGGGAAGGTGGCGGGAATAATTATTTTGGCAGTGAAATTCCAAAAATTCTAAAAACTATCAAGCAGGATGAACAAAATGCTTATATTTTGATGGAAAAAATTCTTGCACAAACTCACTCCGCAGTACTTGTGGTGAACGGATGTGCAGAAAAATTAAACTGTGTTAGTGAGGTTGGAAGATATGGAATTTGTTTTGCTGATAACGGAGTGTTGAATAGCAACAAGGATGCAGGATACCTAGTCCGTACGAAAGCTGAAAATATCAATGAGGGAGGAGTGTGTGCTGGCTTTGCCTGTTTAAATTCACTTACTCTGGAATCTTAAAGAATGGTCTTTCTTTTCCAGATTACATCTAAGGATTTAAAACATATCAGGATGCCAGTTCAATTGTCGCTAATAAATCAATTTCATCGAGCACTTTACCTGTTCCAATAGCAACACTGGTAAGTGGGTCATCTGCAAGAAAAATCGGTAAACCTACTTCCTGTCGAAGCAAATCATCCATACCTGAAAGTAATGAACCTCCACCTGCCATAACAATTCCACGGTCCACTATATCGGCCGCCAGTTCCGGAGGGGTAGATTCCAGGGCATTTCGGATTGTCTTAACTATTTGTGCACAAACATCACTGAGAGCTTCTAAAATCTCTTCTTCGCCAAGAATCAGCGTTTTAGGTATACCGGTTACCAAGTCTCGGCCGCGTACTTCATATGATTTGGGATCTTCTTTAATATAAGCAGACCCAATGTTTATTTTAATTTCTTCTGCAGTACGCTCACCAATAAGGAGATTATATTTTTGTTTAATGTATTCGGTAATGCTGTCGTCCATTTTATCACCGCCAATCCGAGCTGAATCACTATATACAATGCCTGCTAAGGAAATTACGGCAACTTCTGTAGTTCCTCCACCAATATCTACAATCATGCTACCGCTGGCCTCTGTCACCGGTAATCCTGCTCCTAGTGCAGCAGCCATTGGTTCCTCAATCAGAAAAACTTCTCTTGCTCCTGCAGATTCCGCAGCTTCTTTGACAGCACGACGTTCAACTTGAGTGATTCCTGAAGGAACGGCAACTATAATACGCGGCTTAAAACGGAAGAAAGAAAATTTGCTTTGAGTTAGCTTTATAAAGTAACGCAGCATTTCCTGAGTAATATCGAAATCTGAAATAACTCCGTCCTTCATTGGTCGGATAGCTGTAATTGAACCTGGAGTACGTCCCAGCATTTGTTTGGCTTCCTCACCAACAGCGAGGACCTGAATCCTTCCACGGCTATCTTTTTGAACAGCCACCACTGATGGTTCACGAATCACAATACCGTGCTTTTTAGTATAAACAAGGGTATTAGCTGTTCCTAGATCAATCGCTAAATCCTGAGTAAAATAACCGGCAAATTTATTAATCATTGAATATTCCTAGTTTTGTTTTTATTCTTAGTCACCTCACCTACTTTGGGTCAGAATTTATAAAAATATTGAAATTAATTTTAGTTTTTTACATACGAATATCTTTTTTTCAAAAAAAGTATTTGTAAGAGTTTTATGTACGTCAGAAAGTAATACAGAAGTAATGCCAAAACTCAGAGGAACTAGATTTATTTTGAAAATAATCAAATGATACTTTATTTGTTACGCATGGCGTGATCAAAATAATATAAGCCCTCAGCCGATCCGCATTTCAGGATTCCCACCTGCTGAAATTCTTACTGCACAGAATTTTACTTCTGGAATTTTTCCAAAAGGATCCAACACAGAAGAAGTAATCAAATTGGCGGCAGCCTCATTGTAGCCGAAGGACATAAAAAGATTCCCTCTTTGAACACCTTGATCCTGCCTGGCAAATGTTGAAATTTTTCCTCTACGAGACTCAATCGTTACTGATTCTCCAGGTTTGACTCCCAATTTTTGCAGGTCAACAGGGTTTACATGTATAACTGGATAGGGTTCAATGGCATTCAATACTGTTGCCCGCCGCGTCATGCTGCCTGTGTGCCAATGTTCAAGTTGGCGTGAAGTGATGAACACAAATGGAAATTCTTCATCAGGCATTTCGTCTGCATGAGTGTATTTTGCAGGAACGAAGCGGGCCTTTTTATTTACAGTGGGAAACCCTTTCCTAAATACAATTGCTTCACCGGGATCTCCTTCTTTGCTGCAGGGATATGTCACGGAGTGTTCTTTCTGTAAACGTTCCCAGGTAATTCCTGCCATGCTGGGAGTTGCTTTCCTGATTTCTGTAAAAATTTGTTCAGGACCATCATAGCTCCAATCCAATCCAAGTTTACGAGCCACTTCCTGTATGATCCACCAATCTTGGCGTGCATCTCCAGGAGGATTGATGGCTTGTCGTCCAAGTTGAACTTGGCGGTTGGAATTTGTGAAGGTGCCGCTCTTTTCCGGAAAAGCAGAAGCAGGGAAAATTACATCCGCAAAACCTGCTGTTTCAGTCAGAAAAATATCCTGCACCACCAAATGATCCAGCATGGACAGTGCACCACGTGCATGGTTCAGATTAGGATCTGACATCGCAGGATTTTCACCTTCTACGTACATACCTCGTACATCTCCAGAATGCACTGCATCAACAATTTCCACAACCGTCAATCCTGTTTTTGGATTGAGGGGAGTTTTCCAAAAATCCTCAAACCATTTTTTGTTTTCCGGATCTGTAACTGATTTGTAATCCGGAAAGAACATAGGAATCAAGCCCATATCAGATGTTCCCTGCACATTATTTTGTCCTCGCAGTGGATGCAAGCCGGTTCCGGGCCGTCCTATCTGACCTGTCATCAGCGACAAAGCAATTAGACATCGTGAATTGTCTGTACCATGAATATGCTGCGAAATTCCCATGCCCCACAAGATGATAGCTGATTCCGCAGTAGCAAAAGTTCGGGCTACTTCACGTAAAGTCTCTTCTGGGATTCCGCAAATTGGAGCCACCTTTTCCGGACTGTAATCCGCAACATTGGACTTCAATTTTTCAAAATCAGTAGTGTGTTCTGTGATATATTTTTCGTTGCATAAATTTTCTTCGATGATGACATGCATCAGTGAATTGAGCAGTGCCACATCGGTATCCGGACGAAACTGGAGGTTGTAAGTTGCATGGCGTGATAACGCAGTACGGCGTGGGTCCACCAAAATCAATTTTTTACCAGCTTTGACTGCGTTTTTCATAAACGTGGCGGCCACCGGATGATTCCCGATGGGATTTGCTCCAATCACAAAAATAACTTCAGCCTCCGTCACATCTGTGAATGGATTTGAAACTGCTCCAGATCCAATCCCCTCCAGCAAAGCATTTACCGATGAGGCATGACAGAGACGGGTACAGTGATCAATGTTATTGGTCCCAAAACCAGTACGAACCAATTTTTGCAGCAAATATGCTTCTTCGTTACTGCCCTTTGCACAGCCAAAAGCAGCCAATGCATCCGGTCCGTTTTCATCCCGGATTTTGCTGAAACCATCAGCAGCAAAATCGAGTGCCTCTTCCCAAGTTGCTTCCCTGAAAACTTTTTTCCAGTCCTTAGGTTGGAGCAGTTCAATTGTTTTTGGAGCATCTTTTCTACGTATTAATGGCTTTGTAAGACGATCCGGATGATGCACGTAATCGAAACCGTAACGTCCCTTGACGCATAACCTTTCATGATTTGCCGGGCCTTCGCGTCCATCGACCCGTAATAGTTTGCCTTCCTTGACATGATAAGTCAGCAAACAACCAACTCCGCAATAAGGGCAAACGGATTCGACCTTTTTGTCTGGGACCGCCAAGCCCACATCATTTGCCGGCATCAACGCACCAGTCGGGCAGGCCTGCACGCATTCTCCGCAGCCGACACAAGTACTGTCACCCATTGGATCGCCGAAGTCGAAAACAATTTCTGCGTGCGATCCCCTAAAGGCCATTCCGATCACATCATTTACCTGCACTTCGCGGCAGGCACGCACGCAGCGGGTACACTGGATGCAGGTATCCAAATTAACTGACATCGCAGGATGTGAGTTATCAAAAGCCGGTTGGACCCGCCTTGAGAATCGGGGCTTGCTTATACCTAATTTTTCCACCCATTCATCAAGTTCCGAATTTGGTGTGTAAGGCGATTTTCCGGATTCAGGCATATCAGCCAGCAACAGTTCCAGAACCATTTTTTGTGAATGGACTGCGCGTTCACTCATGCTGTTGACTTTCATACCCTGCTGGGGGTAACGACAGCAGGATGGTGCCAGTACGCGCTCACCTTCAATTTCTACCACACAGGAACGGCAATTGCCGTCCGTACGGTAACCCTCTTTGTAACACAGTCGAGGAATGTCTGCGACTCCTGCACGATCCGCCGCCTGCAAAATAGATTCACCAACCAGAGCCTCAAGGTTTTGTCCGTTAAGTTCAAATAAAATTGTCTCCATTTTACACCTCCTGTGGAAAGTATTTCATTACACAGCGTAACGGATTCGGTGCGGCTTGACCCAAACCGCAAATTGAAGCATCTTCCATTGTCTGCGAGAGTTCTTCTAAAAGAGATTTATTCCAAATTTTTTGTTCCATTAGTGGAATTGCTTTTGCTGTTCCAACCCTGCAGGGAGTACATTGTCCACAGGATTCGTGTTCAAAGAATCTCATTGCGTTAAGTGCCAGTTTACGTGCACTATCCTGATCAGAAAAAACAATCACTGCAGCAGAACCGATAAAAGTTCCATGTTCCTGAAGCGTATCGAAATCCAGCGGTAAGTCTCCAAGTGAAGCTGGAAGCATTCCTCCTGAAGCACCTCCGGGGAAATAACCATAAAAGCTGTGTCCGTTCAGCATTCCCCCGCAATATTCGTCAATCAATTCGAGCATAGAAATTCCTGCTGGAGCAAGATGTACTCCCGGTTTTTGAACACGTCCGCTGACCGAAAATGCCCGCAGACCTTTGCGTCCTCTTCTGCCGTGAGAAGAAAACGATTTTGCTCCTTTTTCTACAATATCACGAATCCAGTGCAGAGTTTCCATGTTATGTTCCAGTGTTGGACGCTCAAACAAACCAACTTCAGCAACATATGGTGGACGCAAACGAGGTATCCCGCGTTTGCCCTCAATAGATTCTATCATCGCCGACTCTTCACCGCAAATATATGCTCCAGCTCCACGGCGTAAATAGATTTGTGGAAGTATATCCTGAAAAGCAGATTGCAGTTCTTTAATTTCCCGGAGCAGAATTTCATATGCCGCAGCGTATTCGTCTCGGAGATAAATATAAATTTCATCAATCCCAACGGCCCAGGCTGCAATCAAAGAACCTTCCAAAAATCGATGTGGATCATTTTCAAGATAAAAGCGGTCTTTGAATGTTCCCGGTTCTCCTTCATCAATGTTGACTGCCATCAATCGAGGCCCTAAAAATTTTTTGACAATTTCCCATTTACTTCCTGCAGGAAAACCTGCTCCGCCTAAACCACGCAGACCAGATTTTTTCAGTTCATCAATCACAGATTCGGCAGTTCTCTTTCCTGAATTGCATTCCTGAAAAAGATTATATCCACCGGTACCCCTATATTGCGAAAAACCCACATATTCAGGGATATCTGGGCAAACTTCTTTTTTATTTACAGCATTCTGTACAGATTCAATTGTTGCCAGATCAAGCGGGTTTTTACCCACCACAGCCACAGGCGCATTTTGACAGCGTCCCACACAAGGCACAGGCTGAATCCGAACACCTTCACCTAAAACATGTTTTAGTGATTCCGTGAGGTCATTTGCTCCGTACATTTCACAGGTTAGTGAATTGCAAATCCTAACCGTCAAAGGTGGAGGAGGCACATCGTTTTCTTTAATCACGTCAAAATGATGATAAAACGTGGCCACCTCAAAGACTTCTGCATGAGAAAGTTTCATTTCATGAGCAAGTGCCACCAGATGCTTTGCAGATAAATAATGAAACTCATCCTGAATTAAATGCAGAGCTTCAATCAGCATGTCCTTACGGAGCGGCATGTCCGACATCAGTTTTTGTACTTCCAGCAGAGCTTCTGAATCGACCAGACGGCCTTTTTGTTTACCAATTTTTTTCTTGTTCATTTCTACAAATTTCTAATTAAAATCCACAAAAAACTGTGTAAGGTCTTCAAAAGTTTCAGCCCGCCGAATGAGACGGCTCTGACCTTGATGGACCAGTACTTCCGCTGGACGCGGACGGGAATTATATTGTGAGCTCATCGAAAATCCATATGCACCAGCATCTAAAAAAGCGAGGCGTTCGCCGATAACTGGAGAAGGCAACTTGCGCTCAATTTCATCTCCGGATCTACTAAAAATATCACCGCTTTCGCAAATATATCCAACGACAACAACATCCTCTTCATCACCTGAATATCGACTGGCATTAAGGATTTTGTGATAGGATCCGTACAATATCGGACGCAGCAGGTGATTGAATCCAGAATCTACTCCCACAAAGTGGTGTTTTGGAGTATCCGTTATGTCTGTGACAGTTGTCAACAAAATTCCAGCAGGTCCTACCAGCAATTTACCTGGTTCAATTTTCATTGATATTTCTCTGCCGTAACACTGCCTGAATTCCGTAAAGCGACTTGTCATTTTTTGACTTAAATCTTTCATATCCAAAGCTTGCTGTTCCGGTCTGTATGGAATTCCAAAACCGCCACCAAAATCAATGAATTCCAAATCCGGAAATTTTTCAGCCACAGCTAAAATCATTTCCATGGCCTCCAGCATTGGTTCTGCAGAATAAATTCCAGTACCGATGTGAGAATGAACACCGTTCAATGTCAGTTTATATTTTGTTGCCAGTGCAAGTACAGCATCGATTTGATTGTGATAAATTCCAAATTTTGAATCCGGACCACCGGTGATACAGTGTGCATGATGACCAGCACCAATTCCAGGGTTGATCCGCACAGATACGCTTGTATGTGGAAATCGTTGACCAAATTTTTCCAGCAAAAAGAGTGAACCCAGATTGACTGAGACCTCCTGTTCCACACAATATTCAATTTCTGCAAGTGTGTTGTTATTACCGGTAAAAATAATTTGCTGCGGCTCAAATCCTGATTCCAGAGCCAAACGCACCTCGAATTCTGATACTGCGTCAATTGACGAACCTTCTTCCCTGAGAATTTTCAAAAGTGATGGATTAGAATTTGCTTTCATGGAATAATGTATTTCCAGCAGTCCCTCAGGAAACCCTGAAGACAATTGACGGAACTGTGAACGTAAGACTGACTCCTCGTAAACATAGAGTGGCGATCCATATTCCTGCATCAGTGTTTCAACAGATATGTCTTCCAAAAAAAGTGTATTATTAATAATATTCATTGAACAGTTAATTTTTTATCAATTTTAATCCGGCTTTCAAAATTATTGAATTACATTGGATAGACCTGAACTTTAAACCCATGCATTATAACAACTACAAACCAAAAATGCGAATCAAAATAGCCTTACGGCGTGTCATAAAATCAGGAACTAAGGTGAATAAGTGAATAGAAAACGTTTTATCAGACTTTTGCTACTCTGGTTGTCCACATTTTTAATGGGTGGAATAGTTTCAGGACTGATCTATGTACAAATGGCTGTAAATCAGGAAAATATAGTAGGCTCACTGGAAATTGAGTCACCAGAAGATGAGGCAGATAGCAAAACGATTGAACCAGTCATCGAAGAACCGGGTCTTGAACCAGAGGCAGGGGCAGTAGGAACAGCTGACATTTCAGAAGACGCAGAGTATTCGCATTTAGTAGAGACTTCAAAGCCATTCTGGAATGTTTTTCCTATCAACACGCCTGGTATTTCAGCAGAGAACTGGCACACTATTCTAGTGCAGAACCGCTTCAAAATTGACTATACCATCACTCCACTTTCCCAGAGGGACTGGAATCTTGTTAAGATTAACAATTCTATACGAGTTCAGTTCCGCTCTGAACTGGCGGCAATAAAAGACATCCTGTACCGTAAAAAACGTGGTAAGTTTTCGGTTCAACTGGTTTCAATTGAAGATGGACAGTTTCAACTGGCAGTTTCTTTGATGAGCCGACTTCTGCATGCCGGATACTATGCGTATCTTCATCGGACAGAATCAGAATTTGATGGGAAATTTTGGTATCGTGTAAGAGTGGGATATTTTAAAAATATTGAAGATGCCCTCACTACAGGCAAAAAAATATTTGAAAAATTTAAGGATGAGGAATTGTTTTCTGAAAACTTCATGCCAGTCCAGCCGGGGACACAAGAACTTTCACGTCCGGTGATTGATCTAAGACAGCCTTTGAACAAGCCGTGGGTTATTGAACTCCCTCTTTACGATGTGCAGAATAGGGCGCTGAAAGATCTTGCAGAATTAAATAAAGAAATCGACTTCAGTTATATTTCACAAAAGCTTAAATCTGCTTCATCAGGTAAGCTGTTGTATAGGATACGGATAGGATTTTTTGAAACAAAGAGAGAGG
>Ga0233426_10003832_pt1 | contig 11603 bp, 9 predicted proteins | sample SI_118_April2016_6_FD_179875 | JGI IMG/M metagenome (GOLD analysis project Ga0233426, IMG submission 179875) | Seawater microbial communities from Saanich Inlet, British Columbia, Canada - SI_118_April2016_10_MG | ecosystem: Environmental > Aquatic > Marine > Inlet | place: Canada: British... | reverse complement strand
AATCATAGGGTTAGAGCAACGAACCTACCTTGTTGCCTTGGTTTTTGGCAATACGGGTAACCTTGGGTTACCGCTGGCACTGTTTGCGTTTGGTCCTGAAGGGCTAAGTTACGCGCTGGTCGTTTTTGCCGTCATGGCCGTGCTTTCGTTTACGTTCGGCATATGGGTTGTATCAGGGGGCGGTAGCATTGTGAGAGCACTTAAGGAACCTATCGTTGGGGCGACTTTGCTTGGCGCGCTGTTCCTGTGGCAAGGCTGGCAAACACCAATGTTTCTAACCAACGCGCTTGAATTGATCGGGCAAATGCTGATTCCCTCGATGTTGATCACACTTGGAGTTGCGGTTGCCCGATTGGCACCCGGACGCATTGGTCAGGCGATTTTTCTGTCTACCATCAAAATCGTGGTGTGCAGCGCGATCGCATTTGGGATCGCACACATTTTTGGTTTGAACGACGTCGCGCGTGCGGTTTTGGTTGTTCAAATCGCCACGCCCGTCGCCGTGACGTCCTATCTTTTGGCCGAAAAGTATGGCGGCGACGCAGATGCGGTTGCTGGTTTGGTTGTTGTGTCGACCACGATGTCCGTTGCTACATTACCGCTCTTGCTGGCATTTCTGCTTTAGGGCGCCGACATCAAGCGAAAGTCATTTCTCATTCACGCAATTTACGCTAGAATACCCCAAAATATAAAAAACGATTTTGAGGCATAGCAGATGAAAAAATTCATTCGCGCCCTGGTGATTTTTACTTTGGTCGCATCGTGCGGCGGAGGCGGCAGTAAATCGTCCGCCCCCCGTGATTTAGATAACGCATGCAGCATTGCAAAGCAGCGTCCCAAATACATGAGCGCCTTTCGCAAAACCGAGCGAAAATGGGGCGTGCCTATCCATGTTCAAATGGCGGCCATGTATCAGGAAAGCAAATTCATTGGTGATGCGCGCACTCCTGTGAAATATACGCTTGGCGTGCTTCCTATGGGGCGGCAAAGTTCTGCATTTGGTTATGCACAAGCGCTTGATGCGACATGGGATGAGTACAAGAAAGATCAAAACCGCCGCTCTGCACGTCGCGATAAAATCAGCGATGCGTCCGATTTTATGGGCTGGTACATGAACTTGTCACGCGACCGTAATGGCATTGCACTAAGCGACGCGACGAACCAGTACCTTGCCTATCACGAGGGTCATACCGGTTATAAGCGCGGTACATTTTACGGTAAAAGCTGGCTGATGCGCGTTGCATCCGAAGTCGGACAACGCTCGCAAACCTATCGTAGCCAGCTTAGCAGATGTCGGCGCGCCTAAAGCGCCGGCAGTCCTTTAACGGTCTGAGCCTTGAGGGATCGCAAGTTCCGCATTGAATAATCCGTCATTCATGCGCGCGTTCTTATCCAACTGCCCCAAGATCACCGTCGTGCGGCTACCCGCGTCATCATTGATGACCCATTGGCGTAACTCGACAGGTTTATCCGTGAAAACCAGCTGGATATTTCCGTACTCAGGATGTTCTGGATCTTGCGCGGTGACGGTCGTTGATTTGTCGTCTGCCGTGTGTCCAACAACCATCTTCGCACGCGATAGATTTACATTCTTGGCTAGAATAATGGACAATGGCGTGCGCGCCAAAGGATAGCTTTCGGGGGGTTCATTGGTCTTTGGGTCATGAATCACGACAGTGCCACCGCTGGCCAAAACCAGTGCTTTTTCAGGCGGATTATATTCAAACCGGATACGCCCAGGTCGCTTGATGAAAATCGTACCTGTCGAAATCGTACCGTCATCGTTGATCTGCGTGAACGCACCTTTTGCAGTGCGCAGTTCGTTCAAATACTTTGAAAGCGTGTTCAAAGATATCTTGTCAGCAGCGGCTGGCATTGCAGTGGCCAGCACAATCGCGGCAGCGGGGAGGAGGTTCAAAATCTTCATAAAACTCACATAACCATTCTGAACCGCAGGTAACACCCCACGCCCTCCTCACAAGAAGGAGAGCGGCGATTGCTTGCTATTATTGTACTTCGGGGATCAAAATCTCGCGTTTACCAACGTGGTTTGCTGGGGAGACGAGGCCCTGATCTTCCATTTGTTCAACCAAACGCGCAGCTTTGTTATACCCGATCGCGAGTTTGCGCTGAATATAGGACGTCGAACACTTGCGATCTTTCGCAACAATCGCAACAGCCGTGTCGTACAACGCATCTTCGCCATCTGTGTTGCCGCCAAGGCCAAGAACCGTGTCAATGCTGCTGGCTGCATCATCGGATGGGCCATCCACAACGCCGCTCATGTAATTGGGCGGACCGAACTGCTTGAGGTGGTTTACGATTTCTTCGACTTCTTCATCGGACACGAACGGACCATGGCAACGCGTAATTTTCGCGCCACCCGCCATGTAAAGCATGTCGCCCATACCAAGCAGTTGTTCGGCACCCATTTCACCAAGGATAGTACGGCTGTCGATTTTCGAGGTCACTTGGAACGAGATGCGTGTTGGGAAGTTGGCTTTGATCGTGCCAGTAATAACGTCCACAGACGGACGCTGCGTGGCCATGATCAAATGGATCCCAGAGGCACGCGCCATCTGCGCAAGGCGTTGAATGCAGGCTTCGATTTCTTTGCCCGCAACCATCATCAAGTCGGCCATTTCGTCGACAACAACGACGATATAGGGCATTTTCTCTGGTTGCATCTCTTCGGTTTCAAAGATCGGCTCGCCCGTTTCATCATCAAACCCAGTCTGGACCGTGCGCGAGAACATTTCGTTCTTGCCCAGCGCATCCGCAACACGAGAGTTATAGCCATCAATGTTACGCACGCCCATTTTGGACATCTTGCGATAGCGCTCTTCCATTTCGCCAACGGTCCATTTCAGCGCAACAACCGCCTTTTTCGGGTCCGTCACAACAGGCGATAACAGATGTGGAATGCCATCATAAACGGACAGTTCCAACATCTTTGGGTCGATCATAATCAAACGACATTCTTCTGGCGTCAGCTTGTAAAGCAGCGACAGGATCATCGTGTTGATCGCCACAGATTTACCAGAACCCGTCGTACCCGCAATCAAGAGGTGGGGCATCTTGGCCAAATTCGCCACGACAGGATCACCGCCGATATCTTTGCCTAGGGCAAGCGGCAGTTTCTGTTGGCCATCGCCAAAATCACGGCTGGACAGAATTTCACGAAGCACAACTTTTTCACGATGTTCATTCGGCAGTTCGATACCAATCACTGAACGACCAGGCACAGTGGAAACACGTGCTGACAACGCGGACATGGAACGCGCAATATCGTCGGACAAGCCGATAACACGGGACGCTTTGAGACCCGGTGCTGGTTCAAGTTCGTACATGGTCACGACTGGACCAGGGCGCACCGCTAAGATTTCGCCCTTCACGCCATAATCATCCAAAACAGCCTCAAGCATACGAGCATTTTCTTCGAGCGATTCATCGCTGAGGTGATGACGCTGCACTTCAACCGGACTTTCCAAAAGGTTGAGTGGCGGCAATTCAAACGCGCTTGCGCTATCCGCAAATTTCAACGTCGGTTGTGCCTCTGCCTTTGCGCGCGCTGACGGCTTAACCACCCTGCGCGGCGTGTGTTGAACAACACTTTTTGGCTCTGCAATTGGCGCAAATGCTTCCGCGGCAGGCGCATAGGAGGCCATCGCAATGTCATCAACCTGCGGCGCACTTTCGAAACTGGGTGCATCGGGCAATTCGGCGTGAGGCAGGTATTCTGTTGGCATCGCATCGAACGCCATCGGGGATGGCTGATGAACGGGTTCAGGAACGATTTGCGCCGGCATTCTCGTCATTGGTTCTTGGGGGACAGACTGTTCCAAGGGCGGTTGCGTTTGCAAAGACGCGCTTAGGAACGCTGGCGCTTGGGGCACTGGTTCGGCCAAAATGGTGTCTGCAACAGGTTCAATGCGTGCAGAGCTGAAGGCAAGAGCGCCGTCACTTGCCATCGTGTCTACCACGGGTTCTGAAACCATGCGTGCACTCATCGGGGGTTCAACACGCACGTTTGGCTGCGCCGTATCGACAACAAGTGGTGTTGGACCACGTCCACGAATTTTTGCGGTGGGCATCGTATTTGGCTGCTGCGCAACGGGGCTGTGGCGTGCACGGCTTTTGATAACGTCTGAAATTTTGCTTTTGATACGATCATCGGTTGGCATTTCTGCATATGCCGTTTGAAGGTGCTCAACCAATTCGGGTTCTGGCATCGGCTCTGAGCGCTTGATCAGCGACGGCATCAACGCACGCAGACCTGTCTTTTCTTTTTCTGGGGTAGGTTCTGGATCCGCGTAAATGGGTTCGATCACTGGCTCTGGCGCGGCGTGGCTCAGACGTGGCTCTTCTGCTAATCGACGGGCGGCACGGTTTTCGTCCTCAATGCGCAAGGCATCACGACGCTCTGTTTGACGGGCTTGCATATTGCCAGCGGCAGCCACAGCACCTTTGGCACCACGACCAATATAACGCATCGCCAGCGCGTAGGTCACAACGACACCAATCGCCAGAAAGCGCGCGCTTTCTTTCAGCTCGTACCGTGTCGCACCTAAAACGAAGGCAAGCATGATAACCGTCGCGATTGCCAAGAAAAAGGCGACCAATTTGAGACCAAACGCAGCGCTGAAGGGCAAGAACGTTAGAAACGCGCCGAGCACTGTATCACCAAAAAGACCGCCCAAGCCGAACGTGTGGGACCAATTCGCGCCGGGAACCAGCGAGGACGCATAAACGGCGCAAACGACAACAGCGATCGGCAGGAAAATCAAACGGCCAAGTGCGCGATCGGCACCAAAATGGAAAATGAAACGTGCACCCCACGTGAAGGCGGTCACAGGAATCAACCATCCGGCCTTGCCAACGATCATAAACAAGGGTGCCGCAATCGACGCGCCCATTTGGCCAAGCATGTTTTGAACGGGGGCATCCGTCGCCGACAGCCAGCTTGGGTCCGTCGGTGTGTAGGACCCAACAATCATAGCAGACAGAACGCCAAGCAAAACCAACGCAGCGCCGATCATTTCCTTGCCACGTTTTTCAATCATGGCCTGCATGTTGCTATCCAAAAGTGGATCCCGACCCCGTGCTTGATATGCCATCCCGTTCCTCGTTTTTATGCGAATAGACAGTCGCGGATTTTGATCAATCCTCGCTGCATTTCGTCTTTTGGGGCCACCATGGCGACCCGGATATATTCTTTGCCAGGATTGCCCTGACGCGTGTCTTTGCTTAGATATTCGCCTGGAAGAACCCGGACGCCCGTCTCTTTCCAAAGCTTCAAAGCGGCCTCTTCACCGTTCTCGACAGGCAGCCACAGGAAGAACCCTGCGTCTGGTCCTTGATAACCCTGGACGTTGGCGAAAATCTCATCTGCGATGCGATACTTTGCTTGGTAAAGCGCGCGGTTTTCTTGCACGTGCGCTTCATCTGCCCATGCTTTTTCAGCGACTTTTTGCAAAGGCAACGGCAAGGGCGCGCCTGAATATTCGCGCAATTGTTTGATGCGTTTGATGCTTTCAGGACCGCCAGCGACAAAACCAGACCGCAGGCCCGGAAGGTTGCTTCGTTTGGACAGCGAATGAAACACAACAACGCGTTCGGGATAAGCGCCCATGTCTTGCGCGACCTTCAAGGCACCGACGGGGGGCGTGTCACGGTAGATCTCGGAATAGCACTCATCCGCAAAAATCTGAAAATCATACCGTTCACCCAGCGCAATCAAATCACGCCAGAAGTCCTCGGTCGCGATGGATCCTTGTGGATTTGAAGGCGAACACATGTAGGCGATGCTCGTGCGTTTCAGCACATCTTCGGGGACGCTATTGAAATCAGGCAAGTGACCAGAGGCCGCCGTGGCATTCACGAAAACTGGTTCCGCATCTACTGAAATCGTGGCGATCATGTACACTTGGTAGAATGGGTTGGGCATCAAAATAACGGGCTGTTCGCCATTTTTCAGTTCAGGACACAGTGCCATGCCAGCATTATACAGCCCTTCGCGTGTGCCATTCAGCGCCATCACTTGTGTGTCGGGATCAACATCCGCACCAAAGCGGCGTTTCAGCCACCCTGCGATTGCGCCCTGCAATTCAGGCGTTCCGTTGTTCGGGGGATAGCGATTAAATCCCGCAACATTTTCAGCGATTACATCAGAAACCCAAGCAGGAAAGGCATGTTTCGGCTCGCCAATAGTCATATGCACCACTTCACCGCCCGGTGTGTGATGGTCCAATAGCGTGCGCAAACGCGGGAAAGCGTAAGCCGGAAGGTTCGAAAACCGCTCGGGAAACATATTTGACTGCCTCAGTTTCGGGATCGTTTTCGCCCCGTTGCAATCAAAGTAACCTAAGCGCGTGCCTCGCGTCCAACAAAAAGCGCAAGATTCAGAAAGACTTGTGGCATTTAAGCCAGCGCCGCCTCTGCCGCCGCGCCCAATCGAAGCAAGCGTTCTTCCTGCATTGGCAAAGTTGTTAGCGTAATTCCGCAGCTTGGTGCGCCTGTTGGCAAGGTCAGCGCGCAACTTCCCATTAGGTTTCCGATGCGCGTATTGCGCAACGCTTTCAGGTTGCGTTCAACATAATACTCCTCATCAGCCGCTAGATCAGCGATCTTCGGCGGCATGATTGGGCAACTTGGTGTAAGAACGGCATCAAAGCCAGCAATCCGCGCATCCCAAATGGCGCGCAGCTTGTGCAGCGTTTCCCATGCAGCCACGTAATCAGGTGCAGAGAAATCCGCACCTGCACGAAAACGGCCCAAGACCTGCGCAAACATCACATCTGGATTGGCCTCGATCACATCGCACCACATTCCATACGCCTCGCCCGGGAAAAGCGGGCCAGCGTGTGAGATAGCCTCATTGATTTCTGGCGCTTCGATCATTGTGATCTTTGCACCCGCTGCTTTCAGACGTTCAACCGCAGTATTGAACGCAGCAAGCGGTTGGTCTTCCACATCGTCCAGCGCCAAAGTGGTGAGCACAGCAAAATGCGTACCCACAAGGGTCGCGCCGCGTAAATCAGGGCCATTTGTGCCCTCTAGTAAGCCCAGCGCAAGGGCTGCATCCTCGACCGTGCGGGCCAAAGGGCCGACTGTGTCGAAACTTTTCACAAGCGGCACAACGCCGTTCAACGAAATGCGGCCCGACGTTGTTTTCAAGCCAACAAGATCATTCCAAACGGATGGGACACGCACGGAACCTCCCGTATCAGAGCCTATCGCTAGGGGAGCAATGTTATAAGCAACTGACGCAGCCGCACCTGAGGATGAACCGCCAGAAACTGCGTCGGCGTCATGGACACAAGGCGATGTTTCCGTGACCGGATTATAGCCAAGCCCCGAAAACGCCAATTCGCTCATATGGGTTTTGCCGATGCACACTGATCCCAACGACGTCGCGACGCGCAAAACGTCTGCGTCGGTCGTCGGCACACGGTCTTTTAGCAATGCCGTGCCTGCCTCTGTCGCAATGCCCGCCGTATCAAACAGGTCCTTCCAACTAACGGGAACACCGTCCAAAGGAGACAAGCGCTGACCAGCTTTTGCGCGCGCGCTTGCTGCTGTCGCTTCTGCCCTCGCGCGTTCGGGGGTAAGGCGCGCATAGATGCGGTGACACATAGGGTGCTTTGCGGCGGCGTTCAAATAGACGTCAGCCAGATCAATCGGATCAATCTCGCCCGCGCCAATTCCACGCCCCAGCGCAGCCGCACTCATTTTCAGCCAATCTTGCATCGCTTTTCTCCCTTTGAAACGACGGTAGCGGCACCAGAGCGCATGGACAATCCTGCGCACGCACCCATATTGAAAGTCATGAAATTTAATAGCGATCTCATCATCATCGGCGGCGGTCTGAACGGCCCCGCTTTGGCCCTTGCAGCGGCGCAAGGCGGTCTAAGCAGCACCGTTATTGACGCGCTACCTTTGGCAAGCCGCAAGGCCCCCGATTTTGACGGGCGATCCTATGCGTTGGCGTTGACCTCAAAGCGCTTGCTGAGCGCAATCGGTGTTTGGGACAGTGTTGCGGATGATGCGCAACCCATGCTGGAGATCAAGGTGACGGATGGACGGTCCGGCGAAGGACCTTCGCCGTTTTTCATGCACTTTGATCATGCGGAAATCGAAGAAGGACCGATGGGATATCTGGTCGAAGACCGTTACTTGCGCCGTGCTTTCGTCAAGGCAATGCAAGCGCAACCGCTGATCACCTTGCGCCATGAAGAAACGGTCGTAGCCCAAGAGACAGGTTTGAATGGTGCCTCTGTGACCTTGGCATCTGGCGAGGTCCTGAACGGGCGTATTCTAGTCGGTTCGGACGGTCGTCGCAGCGGCACGGCAGAGCGCGCCAAGATCAAGCGCACCGGGTGGGACTATGGACAAACCGCCCTTGTTTGCGCTGTGGAGCACGAAAAACCCCACGGCGGCATAGCGCATCAGTTTTTTATGCCCTCCGGCCCCTTGGCGATCCTGCCATTGACTGGCAATCGTTCTTCGATTGTCTGGAGCGAAACCGAGGCCAACGCGCTGCGCATAAACGCGATGAACGATACGGATTATCTGGAAGCGCTGCGCCCTGCCTTCGGGGACTTCCTAGGCAACATCAAACTGACTGGCGCGCGCTTTACCTATCCTTTGAACCTAACCATCGCGAATAGTTTCATCGCTGAACGTCTTGCGCTGATCGGGGATGCGGCGCATGGGGTTCATCCGATTGCAGGCCAAGGATTGAATGCGGGCTTGCGCGATGTTGCGGCATTGGCTGAGGTTTTGATTATGGCAACGCGTCGCGGCGAAGACATTGCATCCTCGCTGGTGCTGGAGCGCTATCAGCAGTGGCGCCGCTTTGATACGGCAACGCTGGCTGTCGCGACGGACGCGTTTAACAAGTTGTTCTCAAACGATAACTCGTTGTTGCGGATAGGCCGTGATCTGGGAATGGGGGTTATCAACTCGGTCCCCAGCCTGCGCCGCACATTCATTCGTGAAGCAGCAGGCCTAATGGGTGATCTACCCAAACTGATGACGGGTCGCGTACTTTAATCGAGCTTGCGCGCTTCATCGAGCAACATCACAGGAATACCGTTGCGAATTGGGAAGGCGAGGCCGGCCTTCTTAGAAATCAACTCTTGCGCAGTCGCATCGTATTCCAGCCGTCCATGCGTATGCGGGCAAATTAGCGCCTCTAACATATGCGGATCAAAACTGGGTGCGTGATTATCAATGCTCATTGCATCATTTCCTCTGCATCGCCGCCACGCAGAAAATACTCGATCAAAGTGACCAACGTTTCGCGACGCGTGGATAGGCTGGGGGCTTCTAGCAGCGCCTGTTTGTCTTCGGGTTCGAAGTCGAGCATCATAGAAAGCGAATTCACCAACAGCTCGTCATCCGCCTCTTTCAAGGTTTCCCAATCCGCAGAAAGGTCGCGCACGGTGAAATACTTGGACAGCAAATTCAGGAACGCATCGCGATCATATTTGACGTCATCCTCGGAACTTTCGCGGTCTTGTTCGAACCCGTCCCAATTTACCTCGACCCGGCGATATGGCTGGAAACCGTCAACTTCACCAATCAAGCGGAACCGCGATACACCACCCAAGGTCACCATGTAGCGCCCATCTTCGGTTTCGGAAAACTGGGTGATCCGGCCCGCACATCCAATAGAATGCAGCCCCTTTTCATCGCCTGTGCGCCCCGGATTTGGTTGGATCATCGCAATCATCCGACCTTGGGTTTTCAGCGCATCATCAATCATCGCGAGGTAACGCGTTTCAAAGATGTGCAACGGCAAGCGCGAACGCGGCAAAAGCAGCGCGCCGGGCAGAGGAAAGGCCGGGAGGATGTCCGGCAGGTCACCAATTTTTATCATATCCATCGAACTAGCCCGCCCGCACGATCAGGCAAATATCAATGAGCTAAGTTTGCGGCGCCCATTCAATACAATGGGGTCTTCCGGCTTGAGCGCATCGAACACAGTGAACAATTGCGTCTTGGCCGCACCATCATTCCATTCTCGGTCCCGCTTGAAGATTTCCAGTAGTGCATCGACAGCATCTTGGGTTTGGCCATTGGCGTTCAGGGCAACCGCCAGATCAAAGCGCGCTTGCATGTCGTCTGGGTTCGCATCAACCGCAGCCGTCAATTCAGCCAACGGTCCTGCTTGCTCCGCCTGTCGTGCCAATGCCAATTGTGCGAACGCTGCTTCAATCAAAACATGTTCAGAAATTTCGACAGGAACACCATTCAAAACTGCCTCTGCCTGATCCGCTTCTTCTAACGCCAAATGCGACCGAGCAAGACCTGCATAGGCCTCAACACATTGATCATCTTCTTCTAGGATCGCAGCGAACGTTTGGGCTGCATCGCTTGCATCACCCTCTTCCAGCATCGTTTCTGCCGCTTCTATCGCGTCGTTCAACCCGCCCGACACATCACCGCCGCCAGCCTCGATACAGCGATCCACGAACGCCTTGATTTCAGACGGCGGAACAGCCCCCTGAAAGCCGTCAATCGGCTGACCTTTATAAAACGCAAACACGGCTGGGATCGATTGAACCTGCATCTGACCCGCGATCATCTGGTTCTCGTCCACATTGATCTTGGCCATTTTCACAGCGCCATTCGCTGCCGCAACTTCGGCTTCCAAAGCGGGGCCAAGCGTCTTGCAGGGGCCACACCAAGGTGCCCAGAAATCGACAATGACAGGGACCAAATCGGACGCCTCGACCACATCACGCATGAACGTGCTTTCGTCTACATCCTTGATCAGATCACCGGTCTGAGCCGCCGTCGCGCCGCCTAGTTCAATCATTGTCTCGCGTCCCGTATATGTCTTTGTGTTATTGTGTAGATGGCCCATCACCCCTGCTTTCGCAAGGGTGGTCGCTTATAGATCAAAGGTTGCAAAGACGGGCGCGTGATCCGATGGCTTTTCCCACCCACGTGCAGCGCGCATGACGCGCGATGAATGGGCAGATGCAGCAATATCGCCCGTTGCCCAAACGTGATCCAAACGACGACCCTTGTCAGCGCCATCCCAATCCTTCGCGCGGTAGGACCACCAGCTATACAGCTTGCCCTCTGGGATATCGTTTCGCGTGACATCGTGCCAATCGCCCGCTTGCATGACGTCGTTAAAATGTTCGACCTCAATGGGCGTGTGGCTGACGATCTTCAGCAGTTTCTTGTGATCCCAGACATCATCCTCACGCGGCGCGATGTTCAAATCGCCAACAAGAATGCTCTTTTCAGGCTTATTCGTTTTGAACCAATCCCGCATTTCAGTGAGGTAATCGAGCTTTTGTCCGAACTTCTCGTTCTTCTCGCGATCCGGCACATCCCCGCCTGCTGGCACATAGAAATTGTGGATCGTCACTCCATTTTCTAACTGTCCCGCGATATGGCGAGCATGGCCAAGGCTCGCGAAATCCTCTGCAGCCACTTCTTTGATCGGCAATTTCGACAGGATCGCAACGCCGTTGTACCCTTTCTGACCACGCGCAACCATGTGGGTATAGCCCAGCGCATGAAATGCTTCCAAAGGGATCAACTCAACGGGGGATTTGCATTCTTGTAGGCACAGAACATCT
>Ga0233426_10003831_pt1 | contig 11605 bp, 12 predicted proteins | sample SI_118_April2016_6_FD_179875 | JGI IMG/M metagenome (GOLD analysis project Ga0233426, IMG submission 179875) | Seawater microbial communities from Saanich Inlet, British Columbia, Canada - SI_118_April2016_10_MG | ecosystem: Environmental > Aquatic > Marine > Inlet | place: Canada: British... | reverse complement strand
TCGTTTTTTTTTGCGTCGTTTTTTGTTGCTTTTGTTGCTCTTTTGTTTGCTGCTTTGTGACGACGTTTCGTTCTTGCACAATTTTTAGAGGGTTTATATGTATTTGTACAAATTTCATCATCTACATTGATATTTAAGATAAACATTTTAAATTCTTGAAGTTCTGTTGAATTACATTTACATAATAATTTATACAAATAATCACTATTTAATGGATGATGTAATTTATATTCTAATAGTTGCGATATATATGTATTAAATGTAGTGTCATTATAATTCCGTGTTAAATAATAAATTATATCTATCCATGGTATAATTTTTTCCATATTTTACTACAATTATTATTTATTATTTTAAATATAAAATTCAAAATTCAATTTTTTATTTATTTATTTATTTATTTATTTATTTATTTATTTATTTATTTATTTATTTATTTATTTATTTATTTATTTATTTATTTATTTATTTATTTATTTATTTATTTATTTATTTATTGTTGTATTTCATTTTTTTTCTTTTTATATTATATAATAAATTGTTTAATTGTAAAATTAACTATATATTTAAAATGGTTAATAAAGTTTCTATGAGACAACAACATTCTAAAAAAACTAAAAAAAGAAGAGGTAGTAAATCACAAGTACGTAAAAATACACATAAGCGTCCAAAATCAAGAACAAGAAGTAAATCAAGTAGAAGAAGTAAATCAAGTAGAAGAAGTAAATCAAGTAGAAGAAACTCTAAAAAAGGAGGTGCAATAAGACTACCTAGTGAATATTTTGGTAAAAATAGTAGTCGATACACAACTGCTAATAAAAATAGTCACACTGGTACTAGTTTTCCAGGTACTAATTTAAGCTACAGTATATAAATGTTTTTTTATAATATTATAATATTATAATTAAAAACAATCCATATTATTAATGAATTACATAGTATAAAACGGTTTATTTTAATACCGAAATTAAAAAAAATGAATATATACTTTAAAAAATAATAGTATAATTATAACATACTTAAATTATAAATTTAATACTTGTGTAATCTTTATATCCCTTTCTTCTTTTAAAAACAATAATAATTGTTCTACCAATTCTGGATTTTTATGTTTAAAAAACTTATTTATTTTTTCATTTAAATATTTATACGATAAATTTGTATATGTTTTTTCATTTTTAATATAAATTTTTCGGTCATTATAACACATAGTTTTTTTTGTTAGTTCATGTTTAATCATATATGGTATTAATGATTCTTCAAGTTGGTCTTTTTTATCTTTTAATTCTTTAATTTTAGTATTGTATTCATCTATTTTTTCTTGAATTGTAATACATAACTTTAATTGTTTATAAAAAACAGTTGATAATATTGTATTGTTTTCCATTTTAAATATATTAAATTATACAGGTTTTAATATATTTAATATATTTTATTTTAACTAATATTATTTTTATTGTTTTTATTATTTTTATTGTTTTTATTGTTTTTATTGTTTTTATTGTTTTTATTGTTTTTATTGTGTTATGAATTAAAAATTGAATTTAAAATGTAATAAGCGAAAAGTAAAATAAACTCGCTACAATGGATAATCTTTCACTTTTAGCAGATAAAGCATTTGAATGTTCTTATATTAAATTACATGAATTAAATGAATTAAATGACATTAAAAAAATTGAGTTACGAAAGAAAATCTTAGATACAGAATTAAAAAAGGTATTAAGTAAAAAAAATATTCAATATAAATCATATTTTAAATATACATTATCTAAACAAAATGAAATAAAAGTTATTGTAATTAAGAATTTGATTGATTTAAACTTTAAAATTAGACCAGAGTTTGTAAAACAACAATTAAATAAATACGCATTTTATACTTCTAGTATATATGGAGGCGAACAAAAAACAAAATTATATGATGAGATAGTAAATATGTATTAAATAAACTACCTAATTTTAATATATAAGTAAAATAGTAATAAATAAGCATATAATTTTTTTATTATTAGATAGCCATAGGAGCACTTAATGAAGGGTGTGATTTATATCCAATTAATTTAATATCTTCCCATTCAAATTTACTAATTCTATCTTTTTTATTATTAATAATTAATTTTGGAAATGGATATGGTGTTCTTTTAAGATTTTCACGTACTTGCGATACATGAGTTTTATAAATATGACTATCTCCACATACTACTGTTAAAATACCAGGAGTTAAATTAATATATGAAAGAGCACAAATTAAATGAACAAACAAAGCTCCAGTGCATGTATTCCAATTATTTGCTAAGAAATAATCACTACTTCTAATATATATTTGTAAATTTAGTTTTTTATGTAATGTATTTACATAAAACTGATACATACAAAGGCAACTAGGTAATGCTGCTTTATGTAATGTTTTAGGATTCCAAAGGTTAATTATAATACGGCGGCTTGTTGGGTCATCTTTAATCAAATTAATAATATTTTTAAGTTGATCATAACCACAATTAGAATTATATTCTTCTTTACAACCTTTATAATCACCGCCAAAATGTCGGAAATTAAATCCATATGTTTCACCCATATCTCCTTCTGCATATTGATATAATCCTCTTTTATCTAAAAAATCCCTACTTGTATTACCATTCCAAATATTAATTTGTTTATCATTCAATATTTTATTATCAGTATTACCTCTTAAATAAAGCATTAATTCTTCAAATATACCCCTTAAAAATATTTTTTTAGTTGTACTAATAGGAAAAGTATCAGTTAAATTATATTTCATCATTATTCCAAAATCGCTAATTGTTCCAACACCGGTTCTATCATCTCTTTCTATACCAGTTTCTAGAATATTATTCATATTTTCTAAATAATTATGTTCTTCCTTATTTTTCCATAATGATTGTCCTGTTGTTAATTCAATATTAGTATAAGTAATAAATCTATAATGAATACCATTTTCAACTTCGAAATTGCTACAGTCACTAATTAAAAATTTATTATTACCATATAATTCGTCAATTTTTGGGAAATATGTATCACATTCATAATCTTTATAAATTTCGGTTGTATAAATAGTATTAATATCAAGCTTATTAAGTGCTAATTTATAAATACTTTCTCCTCCAATAATAAAATTATATTGTATTTTTAGTATTTTATTATTAAGAGTATATTTTTGATTATTAAAATTTATAATTTCTTTTAATAAATTATCCCAACTTGTATAAATAACGAATTTATTATTACTTGTAATCGTTTTTCGTGTTATAATTATATTTATTCTGTTTTTAAGTGGTTTATTACATTCTGGAATGCTAACCCAAGTATTATTTCCCATGATGACTGTATTTATATATTCTATATTATCATCAAGTAACACAGTAGATGTTTTCTTTTTAAAATAAAGTAAATCATTTTTTAATATCCAAGGTAAAATGCCTTTATTACCAATGCCATTATTATTAAAACAATATCCTACAATTATAGAAAAATGCATTTTTATGTTTTAACTTTTTATTTAACTTTTTATTTAACTTTTTATTTAACTTTTTATTTAACTTTTTTTTAAATATTATTTTATAATAGATTAAAATGTTTACCTTAATTTATTAATTAATAATCAATTTTAAAATTCTTTACAAATGCCAAATGTTTTTCTGTGATAATCAGTAATTCCGTATTTTTTAATAGCAGTAATATGTTTTTGTGTACCATATCCCATATTGTGTAGAAGGTCATATTTTTTTAGGTCAGGATTATCTTTAACAAGTTGTTCAATATATTCATCGTGATATACTTTTGCTAGAATACTTGCTGCTGCTATACTAGTATAAATATTATCACCTTTTACAAAACAGTTATGATTAGTCATTTTATAGATAGCAAATTCATTTCCATCAACAATTAAAGAGTTTGGATTTAATGTTAAAGTATCTAATGCTATGTGCATTGCTTTAAATGTAGCATTGCGTATATTTAATGTATCAACTTCTTTTTGACATACCCAACCCACACTATAATCTAAAGCCACATTTTCTATATAATCTCTTAGTTCTTTTCTTTTTTTTGGAGTTAATTTTTTGCTATCTTTAATAATCATATGTTTCATATTTAATTTATTTAGTAAAGCATTTAACTCTTTATCATTTCTCCAAATAACTGATGCTGCATATACTCTTCCTAATAAACAACCTCTTGCAACTTCATCCAATCCAGCTTCAATTAGATTTGGATTATAAAATGATTTCATTTTAATTTCCAATTATAATTACTTTATTATTTAAATCAAAGTATATATTTTTTAAATAGAAAATATAGAATAAAAATATAAACGATATTATTTTTTTTGTTTTAAGTATTTTAATATAATTAATTCCATTACTAATAATTATTGAAAATAGAATTGTTAATAAAGAATAATATAGTGGTATTTGTTTTTCACCTAAATAATATTAAAATTGATTACTAATTAATAAATAGTTGATATTATATTAAAACTATTAATAATAAAGAAATACTTATAAATATAGTTTTTAATTTTAATTTTAATTTTAATTTAATTTAATTTATTCGCTAGAATTAAATTCTAAAAATAAATATATATATATATTATAATAAATCGTAAATATATTATATTTTTTTGGTTTTAATAATGGCTAATAATAATTCTTTCGAAGATAAAAATGTTAAGATGCTTTTAATTGTAATTGTAGTTGGTTTAGTTCTGTACTTATTAGTAGGATATTTTAGTGGTAATGGAATATGTGGTTTTAGAAATAAACAAGAAGGATTCCGAGATAATTATACAGATCATACAGATAGTACTGCAAATCATGGCACACCGGAACCACATGATATTTCTGATATTGCTGATAATGCAGGTGATTTTAATGATACAAATGTACAAAATAACGATACCTATACATATGAAGATGATGCGGAATTACCAGTTACTGATGAATCTGAAGGATTCCAAAACAGTAATTCTAATAATTCTAATGATTCTAATAATTCTAATAATTCTAATAATTCTAATGATGGTGTTCAGTCATCAGAAGGGATTGGAAACAATGAGGATTATGGAGAGGTTCCTCAATCTAATAATAAAAATGAATTGCCAAATGAATGTTATCCAAAAGATGTGTTGTCAGCAAGTGATTTATTACCAGGAGATGCTAATAGTAAATTCGCTCAAACAAATCCAAATGGTCAAGGTTCTCTTTCAGACAAAAATTTTTTAACAGCGGGATTTCATGTTGGTACTAATACAGTGGGACAATCTCTTAGAAATGCAAATAGACAACTTAGAAGTGACCCTCCTAATCCCCAAGTTAAAGTAAGTCCATGGATGCAAACTACTATAGAACCAGATGTTAATAGACAAGGGTTTGAAATTGGTGGCAACTAAATTAACCTACTAATTATATGATTGTTTTATACATACTTCTTTAATCTTTCAATCTTTCAATCTTTCAATCTTTCAATCTTTCAATCTTTCAATCTTTTAATCTTTTAATCTTTTAATCTTTTAATCTTTCAATCTTTCAATCTTTCAATATGGAAATCTGTCAATCTTTCAATCTTTCAATCTTTCAATCTTTCAATCTTTCAATATGGAAATCTGTCAATCTTTCAATCTTTCAATATGGAAATCTTTCACTCTTTTAATCTGTCAATCTTTCAATCTTTTAATCTTTCAATCTTTCAATCTTTTAATCTTTCAATCTTTCAATCTTTCAATCTTTCAATCTTTAATCTTTTAATCTTTCAATCTTTCAATCTTTCACTCTTTTAATCTTTTAATCTGTCAATCTTTCAATCTTTCAATCTTTTAATCTTTTAATCTTTTAATCATTCAATCTTTTAATCATTCAATCTTTTAATCTGTTAATCTTTCAATCTTTTAATCTGTTAATCTTTTAATCTTTTAATCTTTCAATCTGTCAATATTTCAATCTTTCAATCTATCAATATTTCAATCTTTTAATCTTTTAATCTTTTAATCTTTCAATCTTTTAATATTTTAATCTTTCAATCTTTTAATCTTTTAATCTTTTAATCTTTTAATCTTTTAATCTTTTAATAAGTATTCAATTAAATATAATAATAAATATAATTATATATTAACATATTATGAATTTTATAGTAGTAATACCAAGTTATAAAAGATATAAATTAATTAAAACACATACTCTTAGAGTGTTGGAAGACTCTGATATTCCAATAAAAAAAATATTTATATTTGTAGCAAATAAAACAGAATATGCAGAATATATAAAAGAACTAACTGTAAACTATCATAACAATATTATAATTGGTAAAAAAGGATTAAAGAACCAACGTAATTTTATATCTAGTTATTTTCCAGAAAATATTAATATATTATATCTGGATGATGATTTAAGAAGTATTAATAAACTAACAAATTATAATAAAGATAATAGAACACAAAATAAATTAAAAAAAATTCATAATTTAACTAAAATTATTAAAGATTCATTTAAACACAGTATAGAAAATAAATCTTATTTATGGGGTGTTTATCCAATAAACAATGCTTACTTTATGTTTCCAAAAATTACAACAGATTTAAGATTTATTACTGGTCCTATGTATGGTATTATAAATAGACATAATAAAAAATTAAGATTAACAATAGATGAAAAGGAAGATACAGAAAGAACATTACAACATTTTGTTATGGACAATATTGTAGTCCGATTTAATAATATAACAATAGATACTGATTATTATAAAAATAAAGGGGGTATGCAACATTTAAATACAGAAAGAAAGAAAGACTCCTTGATATCTGCGAATTATTTAATAAAAAAATATCCAACATTAACAAAATTAAATTTGAAAAAAAAAAATGGTATTCCAGAAGTTAAATTAATTAATAAATAAAATATTAAATTATTCCATTAACATATTGTTGTTATAGTTTAGTTATAATTTTATATAATAATAATTTAGAATGAATTAATAATATTATTAATAATCTAGTGTAATTATATAATAATAAATTATAGAAACTATATAAACTATATAAATTAAAATGAATAATATAGAAGATACAAGATTCTCATTATTTGTTATATTATTAATATTAGTTGTAATATATTTTATATGTGTGAAAGATAATATAATATTTAATAAAAATAAAAATAAAAATGATAATAAGAATATAGAAGATTTTACAGTATTAGACAATGATAATCGTCATACTTCTAATTTATTATATGATTATTTATTAACAGATGGTAAATTATTTTATTTATATAATTCAAGGGATTTTGAAGAGGAAGGTAAAAATCCATTAATATTTGATACATTGGACGAAGCTGAACTATTTAGAAAAAAGACAAGTACTCCACAATTAGAAGTGAAAAATATAGTTATAAAAAAAAATATAGATGATCCAGTAGAAAATTATGAAAGAGAATGCAGTAAAAAAGTAGCTGATTTTGATAATAGAATGAATATTTGTTATGCATATTCAGACACGCCAGAAAAATTAGAAGCAAACAAAAAAATATTAGATGATATGATTCAAAATGATAATCAATTACAAGCATGTATGATTGATAAAATATTAGATACAAATTCAGATTTAACACCAGAAACATATAATGAAAAAGATATTAAATATATGTCTCAATTTTTTTAATAAATAAGTAGTTTTAAATTTTAAATTTTAAATTTTTTATTTTTTATTTTATTATTATTATATTATTATATCTGTATTATTTAAATATAGTATATTTTTTTAAAAATTATTTTAAAATGACACTTCCAATATTAATAGTTTTTTTAATTTTGATATGTGCATATTTGGAATATCAAAAAAATATTAATATGAATAATAAAATAGTAATATGTTTAATATGTATGTTAACACTTGTTGTTTGTATGTGTTTTATTGATAAATATAAGGACAAATCTAATCAAGGATTTATTACAATTGAAAATTTTGAAGATAAAGAAAAACATGATTTTGATGATGATGATATGATTGCAAAATGTATTAAGGATAGTAATAGATATGTAAATAAAAAAACATATAATTCTGTCCTTGACAATATTAAATCAGATGAAGACAAAGTTAAAATACTTAATAATTATATAAATCGTGTTGAAAAAGGTGAAAAGGTATGTTGGAAACAAACTGACTATATTACTTGTAAAAATCTAGAAAAGAAAATTATAGATGAAGAGGAGTTAACAGAAGATGAACAAAAAAAAATAGATGGTGTTTGCAAAAGTGAATTACTAAAAGAATGTGTTGAAGAGTTACTGATTAAAGAAAATCCAAAAATAAATAAAAAGGTATTAGTTGAAATGAGATTAAAAGATGATGAATATCCACATCTTAATAAGGAACAACAACAAGAATTAATTTTTAAACAAAAAATGGGTATATGTATAGACTGTGGATTAGATAATAATAAATGTAATAAAGTAAAAGAAGATAGAGAAAAATTTGAAGAAGAACGTAAAACACGAAAAGAAACTAAAAAGAACGCTACACACGAATTAAAACAACAACAACTACAAACACAACAAGAAGAATTAAAAAAACAATTACAAGATAAAGAAAATGAGAAAATAGAGCAAGAAAATGCTAGATTAAAAAAACAATTACGAGACGCAGAAAACGCAAAACTAGAGAAAGAAAATGAAAACTTACGAAAAGCATTAGAAGGACAACAAACACAACAAACACAACAAACACAACAAACACAACAAACACAACAAACACAACAAACACAACAAACACAACAAACACAACAAGAGAACTTAAGTAGAGCACAACAATCAGCATTGTTTTATAAGAACACAAGTCCCAATAGTTTTCCCTTAATTAAATCAGGACATTTATTAGACAGATATTATTCTAGTTTAAATAATAGACCACCTGGTTATTCCTATATGGACCCTAAATTATGGGATGTTCCACAAAAAAAAGCGCCAGTTTGTCATCATATTAATGAATTAAATGCTACTCCTCTTTATGATAGAGGGACACCAATTAATGTATTAGAATTAACACCATATGGGGATCAATCCGTTGTTGAGGATGATGTCAGTTTAACAAACGTAGGTAGTATTTTACCGAAATTTGAATATACAGAAGTTATGTAATTTACTATTTTATATACACACTTGGTTTTTATTTTAATATTTTTATTTTACATAAATTTTACATAAATTATCTATTTAAATATTAGATATTAAGTTGTACATTAATTAATTATGACAAATTTATTTTTATATAATCTTCATAATATTCTATCTATAAAAAAAGATATTAATATTAATATTAATTTAAATAAAGTAAATAAAACATTATATAGTATTGATACAAATTTAACAGTAGAAAAATGTTTAGGTTCTTCATATAATGGAACATTCTTTCTAATTAAAAATAATAAAACTAATAAAAAGAATCAACATAATGTAACAAAATCTTATTCTAAATTAATATGCAATATAATCCCTTTATTTACATTAATAAATAGTAAATATATAAAATCATATCACGAACTTCTTGATTATTTATATGATAATATTTCAATTAGAAGCTATATTTTACCTATTTTAGATTATAAAATAAAAAAAAATAGTGTATATTTAATTTATCCTTATTTTAAAGGGTATGATTTATTACAAACAAAAGAAAATATGTTAAAATTAGGAAGAGCTGATTATAATATTTTAGTTAAACATATCATAAAAAAAATATTGAAGGGGTTTTCAGATATTCATTTACTAAATATATACCATAATAATTTAAGTGATAAATGTATTTTAATAAAAACTACAACAAAACCTACATATAAAAGTATTAAAATAAAATTTACAAATTTTGCAAATCAGAATTTTAAAAAACCACACCCACCCACAAAAAAAAACAATAAAAAGAAACGGACAAACTATTCTAATAAAATATCTAGTAAGTCAATAGCAACTGAGTTACAAAAAGATATAAGAGATTTAGGTGTTATATTATTAAATTTTATATTACATAAAAAATTATTTAAAGTTCCAAATGAAAATAAAAATTTTTTCAGAAAGACTATTGAATTTTTAGGATTTGGGTCAGATAATTTAGAATTAGAACTAGATGATGGGTTATTAGAATATATAAATATAATTAAAACTAAAATGATTAAAACACAAGAACCATTACATAATGTTTTAAAGGATATTTTATTGCACGAAAAATATAAATCTTAATATGATTCTATTTTTTATAATTTTTAATTAAATAAAATATAATACTAAAATAATTTTAAGAGTAATTCATATTTATTGTATATTGTAAAAATATGTCTAGTTATTTTGTATTAACAACGATTGATAATCGTGAAACTAAACTAATATCTTATTTAGAAAAAAAGGATATTGACTTTAAAATAGAACAGTTATTACTAGGTGATATTCAAATTAAGAATATAACGAATTCGGATACAAATAAAATCATAGATTATGTTATAGAGAGGAAGACTATTAAAGATTTATTAGCATCTGTAAAAGATGGACGTTATAAAGAGCAAAAACTAAGAGTTGTATCTCAAATACAACAAAATAAAGTAGGTACTTTCTTTTATATAATAGAAGGGTCGAGTATTCATTTAAAACCATATGAAAAAACAATATATCAAGGGTGTCTTATTAGTATCCAACTACGTGATAATATAAAAATACTTACAACTAATAATGTTGAAGAAACAGGTGACTTAGTAACAAGACTTATGACTAGAATTAAAAAAGGGGATTTAATTCAACATACATCTATAGAAATACCAAATACCCTACATAAATCATATTTAGATGTTATTAAGCAAGAAAAGAAGGGCAATATAGATCCTAAAACAACGCAGATATTAGCATTAAGTAACATTCCTGGGATTAGTAAGACAATAGGAACCGTTATTATTAATAAATATTCATCACTGGCGGATTTGTTTGATATATATCAAGGATTAGAAACGGAACAGGAAAAAGAATTGCTTCTTAAAGATTTACAATTAAATGAAAAACGAAAGGTAGGTTTGGCATCTAGTAAAAAAATTTACGAGTATTTATTTAAAGTATAACATCTAATACCACCAATGGTATTTTCCACATATATGTTCAATAGGTTTAATTTCTAAGAACCAATTATCTACATTCTTATTTTCGTACATTTTATTAATATTTTGAATAAGTTCTGTATTATGACTTATAATTTTTCCTCTAATAGGAGTATATAATAAATATTCATTTTGCAATCCAATATTATATAATGACCCAACTATTTCATCTTGACCTACAATTGTATCTAATGGTTTAATTACACATTTTTTAGGAATAAATATTGATTTACTATTACTTTTAAAATTTTCAATGAATCTAGGATTGATACCTACTCTTATATGTTCGCCATACTTCCAAGATTTTTGAATAATTGTGGGAAATCTAATAACTTTTACCATTTTATAAAATATAATATCAACTTCTTTTAAATTTTATTTATATTTTATATTTTATATTTTATATTTTATATTTTATATTTTATATTTTATATTTTATATTTTATATTTTATATTTTATATTTTATATT
>Ga0233426_10003830_pt1 | contig 11606 bp, 9 predicted proteins | sample SI_118_April2016_6_FD_179875 | JGI IMG/M metagenome (GOLD analysis project Ga0233426, IMG submission 179875) | Seawater microbial communities from Saanich Inlet, British Columbia, Canada - SI_118_April2016_10_MG | ecosystem: Environmental > Aquatic > Marine > Inlet | place: Canada: British... | reverse complement strand
ATTTCTTCGCTCATTGCTTCTGCAATTGCTTGTCGAAATTGTATAACTCTCATAGTACTTGTTTTTTTCAGCCTACGAAATTACACAATTTATAGTATATATTAAAGCTTAAAATAAAGCATTTTTTAAAATGCGATTACTTTTACAAATGACTAAAATTATCGAATATACAAGGACTCATTAATTAGATACATTAGAATCTTTCAATGCGTGCATGATAATTTGATTTCTAGTATTTTTAGTTACATTTGCAGAAATTAAATTTAACTAGTATGTAGTTCTTGGATTTAGAGGTGTTTTTAATGAAAAACCATATCTAAATCGAGAATTTAAATTATAAAAAATAAGAATTTAGATGAAAATACTCGTTTGTATAAGTCATGTACCAGACACGACTTCTAAGATTAACTTTTCCAGTAACCTAACAGAATTTGATGGGAACGGAATAACCTTTGTTATTAACCCTTACGATGAGTTTGGCTTAACAAGAGCTATGAAGATTAAAGAAGCAATAGGTGCAACCATTACAGTTGTAAATGTAGGGCCAGCAAGTACCGAGCCCACACTGAGAAAAGCACTTGCCATTGGAGCAGATGATGCAGTGAGAATTGATGCCGATGCACTGGATGGTGTTTCTGTTGCCAAATTAATAGCAGATTTCGCTAAAGATCAAAATTATGACTTAATAATTACTGGGCGTGAGTCTATTGATTACAACGGTGGTATTGTTCCTGGAATGCTCGCGACCTACTTAGACCTTCCCTTTGTAAATGCATGTATCGGTTTGGAACTAGATGGTGAAAACGCAAAAATAACAAGAGAAATTGACGGCGGTAAAGAAAATTTAGAAGGCGTTTTACCTTTACTTATAGCAGGACAAAAAGGTTTAGTAGAAGAAAAAGAGTTAAGAATACCTGCAATGCGCGGAATCATGATGGCTCGTAAAAAGCCACTTAAAGTAATTGCTCCCAGCAACGAAGCAGCAAGCTCAACTATACTAAATTTCGAGCTACCCGAAGCAAAAGCTGCTTGCAAAATGATTGATGCAGGAAATGTAGACCAGCTTGTAGAGTTACTTCACTCGCAAGCTAAAGTAATCTAATTAGAAAAAAACATGGCTATTTTAGTATATACAGAGAGTTGGAATGGTAGTTTTAAAAAAGCTTCTTTTGAAGCAGTTAGCTACGCTAGTCAACTTGCAAACAAATTAAATACAGAGGTTATTGCTTTAACTATTTCTGCTAAAGACGATGCTTCTCAACTAGGAAATTACGGTGCTTCTAAAATTCTAAGCATTACTAATGAAACCCTAACATCGTTTAACAACCAAGCTTATGCAAATGCAATTATTAATGCAGCAGATGCCAATGAGGTAGATACCATTGTAATTTCCAATACAAACAATGGAAAATCAATTGCACCAATTGTAGCAGCAAAAAGAAATGCTAGTTTAATTACCAATGTGATTGAAGTACCGAGTTCTTTTAACCCATTTACAGTAAAAAGAAAAGCCTTTTCGAGCAAAGCTTTTGCAAATTACACGACAAATTCTGCACAAAAGGTAATAACCATAACACCAAACGCACTAGGCATTTTAGAATCCAATACTACGGCTCATTCAGAAGCATTCGAGTATATAGCTACAAGTTCAGACCAAAGACTAAAATCCGTTTCTGAAGAAAAAGCTACCGGTAAAATTTCTTTAACTGAAGCAGAATTTGTTGTTTCGGCAGGAAGAGGGTTAAAAGGAGCAGAAAACTGGGGAATGATTGAGGAACTTGCAGACCTTTTGGGTGCGGCAACAGCTTGTTCAAAACCAGTCTCAGACATCGGTTGGAGACCCCATAGCGAGCATGTTGGACAAACTGGAATAGCCATTAATCCAGAATTATATATTGCAGTAGGTATTTCAGGAGCCATACAACATTTAGCTGGAGTAAATGCCTCAAAGAACATTGTAGTAATCAACACCGACCCAGAAGCGCCTTTCTTTAAAGCTGCTGATTACGGAATAGTTGGAGATGCGTTTGAAGTAGTTCCAAAACTAATTGAAGCGGTAAAAAAACATAAAGCAAATAATTAATTCGAAAAGAGCTGAGCAATCCACCTATTTTAGTATTTTAGTGATGCTAATAAAACTAGATGAAAACAGTTCAATTAAACATCATAGGATTAACCTATAGTCAATCTCAAAGTAATGCATATGCTTTACTTTTAGGTGAAGAAAAAGGGCCTCGAAGACTCCCAATAGTAATTGGTGCTTTCGAGGCTCAATCTATTGCAATAGCCTTAGAAAAAACAAATATTCCACCTCGCCCACTTACCCACGATCTGTTCACTAGTTTAGCTTTATCTTACAATATATATTTAAAAGAAGTAATGATTCACAAACTTAATAACGGTATATTTTATTCCACTTTGGTCTGCGAGTTAGACGGAGATATTAAAAAATTAGACTCCAGAACATCTGACGCCATTGCTCTTGCGCTACGATTTAACTGTCCAATTTACACCTATGAGTCAATTTTAGAACAAGCAGGTATCATTTTAGATAAAGATAAAGCAGCCAAAACACCTAAAATTAATTACGTAAAAAACACTTTACCTAAAGACGAAAAAGAAAAAGTACCAAAACAAATTCAATCTGAGCGAACACTAATAGAATTAAATAAAAAGCTCACTCAAGCTCTCGAAAAAGAAGACTACGAAAAAGCTGCCATAATTCGAGACGAACTAAACCGAAGAAACCCTCATACCTAAACGATGAAAAAATTTGTTTTATTACTTAGCTTTTTGTTCTGTATTTCCTTTGCAAGCCAAGCGCAAGAATTTATTGGAAACTGGAGCTTCAACTCTATTACAAACCAGCAAAATAATAGCTTACTAGAAATTAGCGATTCTGATGAACTTCATTTTTATGAAAACAACACATTCGAATACAGTTTGGAAGCTAAAAACAACTTGCTTGCAAAAGGAACATGGGAGCTTCAAGAAAACACAATACGTTTATCGTACAATCTTCCTACAGATACTACACGGGTATACACCTATACCACTGAGGGTGATTTACTGAGGCTTACAGAAAGAGACGTAAGCTATTCTTTTACAAAAATTGCAGAGGTTATCAGCCCAAAACCAATTGAATCTGAAAGTACTCTTTGGAACATTATTCGTGGAATTATTGGCCTGTTAACCTTATTGTTAATAGCATTTGCATTTAGTCAGAACAGAAAAAAAATTGACTGGACTCTTGTTGGTAAAGGATTATTGCTACAGTTTATTTTTGCAATCGGAATTTTAAAAGTACCCTTTATTGAAGCTACTTTTGAGAACATTTCCAGAGGATTTGTAAAAGTTATTTCTTTTACCCAAGCGGGTACAGATTTTCTTTTCGCCTCCTACATAACAGGTAAAATAGAAGCGCCCCTTATAAACTTCTTGGTACAGGTTCTGCCAACCATTATCTTTTTCTCTGCATTAACAAGTTTGTTTTACTATTTAGGTATACTTCAAAGAGTCGTCTATCTTTTCGCTTGGTTAATGAAAAAATTCATGAAACTTTCTGGCTCAGAAAGCCTAGCTGCGGTAGGAAATGTGTTTTTAGGGCAAACAGAAGCACCTCTTTTGGTACGACCTTATTTGGGTAAAATGACCAAATCGGAGCTTTTTTGTTTAATGTCTGGTGGAATGGCTACTATAGCAGGTGGAGTGCTTGCCGCATATATTGGCTTTTTAGGTGGAACCGACCCAATAGAACAACTATTATTTGCCAAACACCTTCTAGCAGCCTCAGTACTCTCTGCTCCGGCAGCTGTTATAGCAGCAAAAATTATTGTTCCCGAAACCGAGGAGTACGATAAAGAAATGAAATTGAGTAAAGATAAAATAGGTAATAATGCACTCGAAGCCATCAGTAATGGTACGAGCGACGGACTCAGGTTAGCTGTTAATGTTGGTGCTATGCTGTTGGTATTTACAGCACTTATAGCAATGGGTAACTACATAACAAACGACCTAATAGGAAACTGGACGGGAATAAACACCTGGATTGTTGCAAATACAAGCTATACAGGACTAACAATGCAGTTTATGGTAGGCTACAGCTTTGCTCCCATTGCTTGGCTTATGGGTATTGCTTGGGAAGATGCCGTACTTGTTGGACAACTTTTGGGCGAGAAAACAATCTTAAATGAATTTTACGCCTACAAAACCTTAGGCGAAATGAAAGCAGCCAATTTATTTACCCATCAAAAATCGGTAATTATGTCTACCTATATTTTATGTGGCTTTGCTAACTTTGCGTCCATAGGAATACAAATAGGCGGAATTGGCGCTTTAATTCCAAACAAAAAAGGACTACTTTCTGAGCTTGGTTTACTTGCATTAGTAGCAGGAACTTTAGCCTCCTTATTTACAGCAGTTATTGTAGGAATGATGTTGTAAACTCGACTGAGCAAACAACCATCATAAGTTAAAAATTATACTTAAGCATAAATTTTATAAAATGAAGCAGTATTTAGACTTGATGCGCCATGTAAAAGAAAATGGCCAAGAAAAAAGCGACCGAACGGGTACCGGTACTCTAAGTGTTTTCGGGTACCAAATGCGCTTCGACTTAGCAAAAGGCTTTCCCTGTGTTACTACTAAAAAACTTCATTTACGCTCTATTATCCACGAGCTACTTTGGTTTTTAAAAGGAGATACCAATATTAAGTATTTAAAAGAAAATAAAGTACGTATTTGGGATGAGTGGGCAGATGAAGATGGAAATTTAGGCCCTGTATATGGTTCCCAATGGAGATCTTGGCCTACTGCAAATGGAAAACATATAGATCAAATCTCTCAGCTTATAAACCAAATTAAAACCAATCCAGATTCTCGCAGGTTAATTGTAAGCGCCTGGAACGTTAGCGAAATAGAAAACATGGCCTTACCACCTTGCCATGCTTTTTTTCAGTTTTATGTTGCCAACGGAAAACTATCTTGCCAACTTTACCAACGCAGTGCCGATATTTTTCTTGGAGTACCTTTTAATATTGCATCGTATGCTTTACTTACTATGATGGTTGCACAAGTATGCGATTTAAAAGTTGGAGAATTTATTCACACCTTAGGCGATGCTCATTTGTATACAAACCATTTAGAACAAACAGATTTACAACTGAGTCGGCCTGTAAAAGAACTCCCAACTATGAACATAAACCCCGAGGTTAAAAACATACTGGACTTCACTATAGAAGACTTTGAATTGACAAATTACGATCCGCATCCTCATATTAAAGGTATAGTAGCCGTATAATGAAAGTAGCTCTAATTGTTGCAGCAGCAGAAAATCATGTTATAGGAAAAGACAACGACCTAATTTGGCATTTGCCAAAAGACATGAAGTTTTTTAAAGACACTACCAAAGGTCATTTTGTGATTATGGGCAGAAAAAACTTTGAATCTATTCCGCATAAATACAGACCGCTTCCTAACAGAACCAATGTAGTGGTAACAAGACAAAAAGACTATTTAGCCGAAGGGTGTTTAGTTGTAAACTCTTTAGCAGAAGCACTGCAAGAAGCTGAAAAAGCAAAGGATTTAGAACCGTTTATTATAGGGGGTGGCGAAATTTACCGCCTTGCACTCGAGCAGCAATTAATAGATCGAGTTTACCTAACCAGAATACATAAAAACTACCAAGGCGATACTTTCTTCCCTGAGCTGAATAAAGAATGGAAACTACTAAAATCTGACAAACATTTAGCAGACGAAAAACACGAATGTGATTACAGTTTTGAAATCTACGAAAAATAAAAAAAGCCACTCTAAAGAGTGGCTTTTTGTTAAATCAAATTGGTTGAATATTAAAACAAATTAAGTTCTGTAAGTAAAGTATTTGTAGCACTTACACCTTTAGCAGATGCTGCAAGCAAAGCTTTTTCATTTTCATCTAACTCAATCTCAATAATTTTTTCTATTCCATTTTTACCCAAAATAACGGGTACACCAATGGTTAAGTCATTTAAACCGTACTCCCCCTCTAACAAAACTGAGCAAGGAAACATTTTCTTTTGATCGCATGCAATAGATTGCACTAAAGAGGAAACAGCTGCACCTGGAGCATACCAAGCAGATGTGCCTAACATACCCGTTAAAGTTGCACCACCTACTTTAGTGTCTGCCGCTACTTGGGCAAGTCTTTCCGCAGATAAAAAAGCAGAAGCCAACACACTATTTCGAGAGGCCAAACGAGTTAAAGGAACCATTCCCTTATCGCTATGACCACCTATAACCATACCTTCTACATCCGAAGCAGGACAATCTAAAGCCTCACTTAAACGGTATTTAAAACGAGCAGAGTCTAATGCTCCACCCATACCAATGATTCTGTTTTTTGGAAGACCCGTAGCTTTATGTGCTAAATAAGTCATCGTATCCATTGGATTACTCACAATAATTAAAATAACATTGGGCGAGTATTTGATTAAATTTTCAGATACCATTTTTACAATACCTGCATTTATACCAATCAACTCCTCTCGAGTCATTCCTGGTTTACGCGGAATTCCACTTGTGATAACAGCAATATTACTGCCTGCAGTTTTAGAATAATCGTTTGTACTTCCTACAATCTTCGTGTCAAAACCATTTAAAGATGCTGTTTGCATCAAATCCATGGCTTTACCCTCAGCAAAATTTTCCTTAATATCTACTAAGACAACTTCAGAAGCGAAATTTTTAATGGCAATGTACTCAGCACAACTTGCACCAACCGCACCAGCTCCAACAACAGTTACTTTCATTTTATTTTTATTTAGAAATTTAAGGCTTAGGCACTTAAATAAGATTAGATTTTTGGCAAATTTAACCTTTTATATCTCTTTATAAAAATTATAAAAATAATATATTTCTATTTCAATACTTGTGTTTCAAATGGTATAATAATTGATATATTAACATCTATAATTTATTATATAAATTACTATGAAAAAAACCTATTTATTACTACAATTACTCTTTATTAATAGCATTATATATGCGCAAGATTCTTGTCAAGAAATAGTAAACTCTATAGCCAACAGCTCCCATACTCCCACTTTAATATTTGATCCAGTTTCTGGAGACAGCTTAATTTATTACAACTTGTGTTTGGGCGATCAGCTTTCCTTAGTGGCAGATGCTACTTTCCCTGAAAACAATACAATCTATACCCAATCTTTATCCACTACAGAATTTACTTGGCTTACGAATAATATTGATACTTTTTCAGGTCAAGAATTCATAAACACTTTCACTACTGGAGGAATATATGAAATTGCGCTTACTGCTACAGATGTAAATGACTGTGAAAACACAGTACCCTTTACCATATTTGTAAGTGTTTCGTCTATTGAACATACCATAAGCAGTAGTACACATTCTCCTACTTTCGGAACAGACTCGTTAACTGGAGATACCATTATTTATTACGACTTATGTATTGGAGAAGAGCTCACCTTAGTGGCAAATGCCACTTTCCCAAATACTAACATCAGCAATCCGCAAAGCCTAGACAGTACTCAATTTACTTGGTACTTAGACAATGTTGAAATTTCTACAGAATTAGAATACACAAACACCTATACTACCTCTGGTGGCTTTATTATCAACATCACATCTGAGAATACAAATGGCTGTGTCAATACATTACCTTATACCGTTTATGTTAGAGTATCTACACTACCCACCATTAATTTATCTGCTAATCCCTCACTAATTTGTCCAGATGTAGAGAGTTTTATTAGCAATAACCCTTCTGCTGATGTAAATATTCCTGATGATTGTTCTCAGGCCATAGGCTCTGCCACCATCGAAGGATTTGGAGGATTAGAACCTTACACATATTCTTGGCCAACACTTGGTTTTTCTGGACAAACAGCTAGTAATTTAAACTCAGGTACCTATCCTTATACCATAACAGATGCTCAAGGTTGTGTTTACGAAGGAGTCGCTATTGTTGATCAGATAAGTTTAGAAGTGGAATTAGAACTATTCGAAAGCAGCGATGACATCTGCGAACTTGGTTACGGAGAAATGTTGGTAACACCTATTTCTGGCAACCCTCCTTACTCTTATAATTGGGCAAACTCTAATTCAACATCAGCCTTAGGGACTAATCTTTTTAAGGGCTTGCAAACGGTTGTAGCTACAGATGTTAACGGATGTACTGGCGATTTTTCCTACTTTATAGGAAACATACCACCACCAGAAGCAGAATTTAGTTACTACCTGGATTCCTGTACTTTTGAACTTACACTAACTGATGAAACTGCAGGTGCCATTTATTCTCATTGGAAAATTGGAACTAATTTAACCAGCAGTCAAACAACTACATCACTGTATTTAAATCCAGGCTTAACATACCCCATAACACTAATTAGTTCTACTGAATATTGTTCAGACTCAGTAGTACAGATTGTAGACCTCACTCTTAGTTCTCTATTGAACAGAATTAAATTTCCAAATGTTTTTACGCCAAACAACGATTTAATAAACGATTATTTCACCATTAATGGATTAAATTATTGCGACAAAGGAAGCTTAAGAATCTTTAATCGTTGGGGAGAAGAGGTTTATTACACACTTCACCCTCATAGAGAACCTTGGAATGGCAAAAAGCTTGGTTTAGGGGTATCCGAAGGAGCTTACTTTTATGTATTAGACCTTAGCTATACAAAACTAAAAGGGGTTCTTAATTTATATAGGTAAGCATCTACTTTAACAAAAAAACTCAATGAAAATTGAGTTTTTTTTTTGCTAATAAAATTAACTATCTCTCAAAAACAGTCTTACTAAGTATATAAAACCGCTAATTACTTGAGTACTTTCGTTATATAAAATTTGAGCTCGACATTTTTTTTTAATTTAATTAAATAGTAGACAAAATAATGGCAATAAATTATATTAAAAAAAAATATAAAATTATCTTCGAAAAAAACAGTTACTCTTAAAGCGGTACTGTTTTTGTTGTGTAGTTTTTAACAAACCCCCCAGTACCATGAAAAAGCTTTCTTTACTATTCATTTTGCTTGTTATTTCAACAATAACAGTGGCACAAAATCCATGTCAAGAAATATTACATTCTATTACAAGTAGTTCTCACTCGCCTGTTTTTGAAATAGACCCACTTAACGGAGCAACCATAATTTATTACGATTTATGTGTAGGCGAAGAACTCACTTTGATTGCCGAAGCTACCTTTCCAGAAAACAACACAAGTTATACTCAATCTATAGCTACCACAGAATTTACTTGGTATGTAGATGAAACCGATATAGCTAGTGGAACAGAATATACAAACACTTACAATACTTCTGGAGGATTTATACTCGCCATTACATCTGAAGATGTAAATGGATGTGATAACATTGAACAATTTCCAGTATTTGTTCGTGTTTCTACTATACCAACACTAAACCTTAGTGCAAACCCATCTAGTGTTTGTCCAGACATCGAATCTTTTATAGGTAATGATCCGTCGTCTGATGTAAACATAAACGTGGATTATGTTACTGGTGGATGGAACTCTACTGCTTGTGTAGATGAGTTTTCGGAACCCTTGTACCTACCCGATGGAAGTGGAGTTACTTACAATACAGATATTACTTTAGCTTGTTTCGGAGAAGGACAAACGTTAACCGATGTTAACGATATCGTTAGTATAAACGTAAACATGGAACACTCCTTCTCTGGAGATTTAGATATGTATATTACAGCACCTAATGGTGTAGAAGTACAACTATTTGCACAAGCCGGAAGTAGTACCTGGTTTGGAGAAGCAACTGACAATGATGCTACTGCAACAAACCCTGGAATTGGCTACGACTACGGCTGGTCGATGAATCCAACTTACAATGGAACCATGGCAGAGGCTATGGCCAATGGAAACACAACTGCTACTACAGCTCCAAATGGTCAAACTGGAACAACATTAAATTCAGAAATTTACTTGCCTCTAGAAAGTTTAGATGCTCTTTTAGGTACTCCTCTTAATGGAATTTGGACGATCACTATAGTAGACAACTTAGGAATTGACAACGGATGGATTTTCTCATGGGGAATCTCAATAAACGCCGATGTAATTCCTTCTTTCTGGAGTTACAACAATTTTATTGTAGACGAATATTGGGCTGAAAATTCAACGATCATTTCTAGTAATGGTACAGATTTAACTATACTGCCAACTTCTCCCGGAATTGAAACTTACACCTATATTATAGAAGACAACTTTGGTTGTACTTATTCAGAACAGATGCTTCTTACCATAACTTCTCCTGTTAGCGCTACATCTAACTCAACTAACGATATTTGTGGCTCGGACTCAGGAGAAATTAATCTAAGTATTAGTGGTGGTACGCAAAATTATAGTGTAAACTGGAACGATGGTGAATATGCTGGGCAAAACATTACTAGCATAGCTGCAGGAACTTACAACTATTTAATAACAGATGCAATTGGTTGTATTTTTTCTGGGGTAGATAGTGTTATTACAGAGATTATTGAGTTAGAGTTTGATTACGACAACTCCAACGATATATGCGATGACGAAGTTGGTGTGGTAAATATTGTTCCTACAAATGGGTATACTCCTTACAATTATAATTGGAATTTTACAAACCTAAACAGCCCAATCGTTACCGATATTGGAGCAGGAACTTATATTGCTGCTGTAACAGATAATTATGGATGCGAAGGTGTAGCAATAACATCTATCATTAATGAAGATATAGAACTCGAATTTGATACCTCTTCAGAGTTCGATCATTGCGATCAAGATATTGGATCGGCAACGGTTATTCCCCTTAATGGTCTTGCTCCTTATTCGTTTAACTGGGACGATGGTTTTCCAGACAACGCTACAGCTCAAAACATAAACGATGGAGCATACGATGTTCTTGTAACAGACGATCATGGCTGTGTTGGCGAAACTACTGTTGAAGTACTAAACATACCTGCCCCTGTTGCTTATTTCGAAACAGAATTTGATACCGTAGTTTACAATACTGGCCTTGTGGAGTTCTTAAATTTATCTAGCTCCGACCCTACCACTACCATATCAGATACGTATTGGAGTTTTGGAGAAGGAACCTTCTCAGAAGTGTTTCAACCTTCCAATAATTTCAATCAAATTGGCACTTTCATTGTGGAACTTACTGTTACAGATTCTAAAAACTGCACCGACAATTATTTTAAAGAAATTGTATCTAAAGAAGATTATTTATTTTTCCCACCTACTGCATTCTCTCCAAATGGAGATAATATAAATGATGTGTTTAAGCCAATAGTTAAAGACATCATTCAGGAAAGTTACCAAATGTACATTTACGATCGTTGGGGAGAACTTGTCTTTGAAACTAAGGATTTTAAAGAAGGATGGGACGGTACTAGAATAGACAAAACAACAGAAGCAAAACAGGATTCTTATTCATTTATCATTCTATTCAATACCTTTAAGAATGAAACTGAAAAGAAGACAGGTACATTTGTTCTTATAAAATAAACAGATGTTAAAAAAACATAGTTTTCTTTGTAATATTCTTGGCTAAATTTGAATTTGATTTATCTCAATGCCAAAACATCGT
>Ga0233426_10003829_pt1 | contig 11607 bp, 6 predicted proteins | sample SI_118_April2016_6_FD_179875 | JGI IMG/M metagenome (GOLD analysis project Ga0233426, IMG submission 179875) | Seawater microbial communities from Saanich Inlet, British Columbia, Canada - SI_118_April2016_10_MG | ecosystem: Environmental > Aquatic > Marine > Inlet | place: Canada: British... | reverse complement strand
TATTTTCAGTCTCAAAACCAGCGGTATAAAATGGTGGGTTCGAAACGATTAAGTCATAAGTTTCCTCATCAGCAGCAATTTCACTAGCAAACTCCTGAAAAGTAGCATGGTAACAATACAAACGATCACTCCAACTTGATCGCTCGAAATTCTCAACCGTTTGTTCATAGGCATTCTCATCAAGCTCAACTGCATCGATATTCAGCGCATCAGATCGTTGTGCCAGCATTAATGAAACAACCCCTGTTCCAGCACCGATATCTAAAATTGAATCCGGAAAATCAGTTACAGAACTCCAAGCACCCAATAGCACGCCATCTGTTCCAACTTTCATGGCGGTTTTGTCTTGGTGAATGGTAAATTCTTTAAATTGAAATGGCTTAGACACAATTAAATGATTTTTTTAACTAAAAAAATTCTATGCAAACTGAACATAGAATTTTTTATTATTTTGCAGAAAGGAAGGGATTCGAACCCTCGATACGTTGCCGTATACACGCTTTCCAAGCGTGCGCCTTCGACCACTCGGCCACCTTTCTTTATAAATAGAGTTCTATCAATCCTTTTGGAGTTTCGACCTCTATACTTTTATGATCTCTATCCACTTTTTTGATGAATTGATCAATCATTGGGATAAAAACTTCTTTTCCTTCTCTGTCAATTTCAAAAAGAGGTTGGGCTGCTTTGTCATTTATATGAACAATAGTACCAACATCTCCAAAATTTACATCTACAATGGTAAAACCAATTACTTCATGAAAGTAAAATTTATTTCCAGATAGTTTAGGCAACATTGTTGAAGGTAAATAAATACCACACTTTAAAATAGCATTAGCTTCTTCCTCAGAATATACATCTTCAAATTGAACACGCAATTGATTTCCTTTGTGAAGCGAGCTTTTATCTATAAAAAATGGAACCAGATTACTGCCAAATTCGACATAAACTGATTCCATTTCTTTATACAACTCAGGCTCATCTGTATCTAATTTGATAACAACCTCACCTTTAAAACTATATTTCGTTACGATTTTGCCTAAATAAAAACAATCTTCTTTACGCATTGCCGTAGAAATTTATAATTTATTCTGCTGCTTTTTCTTCAGTTGCTTCAGTTGCTTCTGGAGCTGCTTCAGTTGCTTCTGCTACTGCTTCAGTTGCTTCTGCTACTGCTTCAGTTTCAGCTACTTCTTCTTCAACAACCTCTTCAACTACTGGCTTCGCTGCTTCAATTCTTGCTTCATTAACCGCTTTTTCAGCCGCTAAAGCTTTCGCTTTTGCTTCAGATTGAGCTTTGGATAATCCTGCTTCTTTATCTGAAATTTTTGTAGCTTTATCTTCTAACCATGCAGCAAACTTAGCATCAGCTTGTTCTTGTGTCAATGCACCTTTACGGATACCTCCAACTAAATGATTCTTTAACATCGCACCTTTGTAAGATAAAATGTTCTTTGCAGTATCTGTTGGTTGCGCACCATTTTGTAACCATTCTACAGCTTTATCGATGTTTAAATCAATAATTGCAGGGTTTACATTTGGGTTGTAAGTACCTATTTTTTCTAAGTATTTACCATCTCTTTTTGCACGAGCATCTGCGGCAACAATCCAATAGAATGGTTTCCCTTTTTTACCGTGTCTTTGTAATCTAATCTTTACAGACATAATTTGTTAATTTTTAAAGGTTCTCGACCTTGATTATTAAAAATCTTACCATCTCGTGGTAAGTGCGCGCAAAAATACAAAACCTTTTTTAACTATGGCTTTAATTCTGAAAAAATTCTTTAAAAAAATGAACTCATCATTCTCTCTTTTTCGAATCTTAAAAGGAAGTAAACAATAAACATCCGTTAATAACTTCTGACTTAAAATCTCATCAAAAAAAACTATTTTTACACTGCGTTTAAACAATTCAACGCTTCAATAAATAAACATTCTTCATGTACTTAATTTTTGACACTGAAACCACCGGTTTACCAAAAAGCTGGAATGCACCAATTACCAATACTGATAATTGGCCAAGATGTGTTCAAATTGCTTGGCAATTGCATGATAAAATGGGGTCTGTTGTAGCACACAATGATTTTTTGATAAAACCCGATGGCTATAACATTCCTTATGATGCAGAGAGAATTCATGGGATTTCTACAGAATTGGCTGAAGAACAAGGAATTGCCTTAGCAGAGGGATTGAAGTTGTTTCAGGAAGCCTTACAGAAAACAACATTTATTGTAGGTCAAAATTTGAATTTTGATTTGAATATTATGGGGTGTGAATTTCATAGACTCGGAATTGAAAACAACCTAACCTCACTTCCAATTCTTGACACGTGTACTGAAAAAACAGCATTCATGTGTAAAATTCCTGGAGGTCGTGGGGGAAAATTCAAACTCCCAACCTTAACCGAATTGCACCAGCATTTATTTGGTGTTGGTTTTGGAGAAGCTCACAACGCAACTGCTGATGTTGAAGCAACAACACGATGTTTTTTAGAATTAATTCGATTAGGTGAATTTACAAAAGAGCAGTTAGCTGTTGAAGCTGATTATTTCAAAGAGTTCTCTGAAGAAAATCCAACACCCATTCAAGTTATTGGATTGAAGCATATCAATCTTAAAAAAGAAAGTGAAACAATTCGCAAACGTCTCGATAAATTAAAAAATGTTGAAACAATACAAACTACTTCAGAGGGACTAGCTGCCCTAGAAAGTGTACAATTTTCACATTTACACAACCATACACAATTTTCTGTTTTACAGTCTACCATGCAAATTGGTAACATTATAAAAGCAGCTGCAAAAGACAACATGCCTGCAGTTGCCATGACAGATACCGCAAACATGATGGCTTCCTTTCATTTTGTCAGCGCTATTCTAAATCATAATAAAACTGCAGAAACTCCGATGAAACCAATTGTTGGATGTGAATTTAATATTTGTGAAGATCATAAAAATAAGTCTGTAAAAGACAATGGACATCAAATTGTTTTGTTGGCAAAAAACAAAAAAGGGTACCACAATTTAGCGAAAATGTCTTCCATTGCTTTTGTTGACGGGTTTTATTACGTTCCAAGAATTGATAGAGAAATTGTCAAAAAGTACAAAGAAGATATCATTGTTTTAACAGGAAATTTATATGGTGAGGTTCCAAGTAAAATTTTAAATCTTGGAGAAAAACAGGCTGAAGATGCGCTGCTTTGGTGGAAAGAAGAATTTAAAGACGATTTTTATATTGAGTTAATGCGTCACAATCAACAAGACGAAACCATTGTAAATGAAACCTTATTAAAATTTTCTAAAAAACATGCTGTTAAAATTATAGCGACAAACAACACTTTTTATCTAGAAAAAAAAGATGCCAATGCACACGATATTTTATTGTGCGTAAAAGATGGTGAAAAACAGGCTACTCCTAAAGGAAAAGGACGTGGTTACAGATATGGTTTACCCAATGAAGAATATTATTTCAAGTCTTCGGACGAAATGAAAACTTTATTTGCAGACTTGCCCGAAGCCATCACTAATATCCAAGAAATTGTAGATAAAATCGAAATTTTTACCTTAGCCAGAGATGTACTATTACCGGCTTTTGACATTCCTGATGAATTTAAAGACAGTAAGGATTTAGAGGATAAAGGAAAACGAGGAGAAAATAATTTCTTAAAACACCTGACTTTTGTAGGAGCAAAAAAAAGATACGGAGAAATTACAGCAGCGATTAAGGAACGGTTAGATTTTGAGCTTTCAGTAATAGAAAAAACAGGATATCCGGGTTATTTCTTAATTGTTGAAGACTTTATTAGAGAAGCAAGAAATATGGATGTTGCTGTAGGTCCTGGACGGGGTTCCGCGGCAGGATCTGTGGTTGCTTACTGTTTATGGATTACCAACATCGATCCGATCAAATACGATTTACTTTTTGAGCGTTTTTTAAACCCAGAACGTATTTCTATGCCAGATATCGATATCGATTTTGATGACGAAGGACGTGGAAGAGTGATGGATTATGTAATCAATAAATACGGCGCAAATCAGGTTGCCCAAATTATTACCTATGGAACCATGGCTGCAAAATCTTCTATCAGAGATACTGCAAGAGTCTTAGACTTACCCCTCTTTGAAGCAGATAGAATTGCAAAATTGATTCCGAACATCAAACTGAAAAATATTTTTGGTGAAGATGCAAAAAGTAAAGGAAAAGTTGCAGGTCTTCGAGCAGAAGAAAAAGTAATGATTGAAGAATTGAAAACCATCTCTTTAGGGATGGGTGTTGATTCTGAGACCATCAACAAAGCGACTATTTTAGAGGGCTCTGTTAGAAATACTGGAATTCATGCTTGTGGGGTGATTATTACTCCCAGTGATATCACAAATTATGTTCCAGTAGCCCTAGCAAAGGACTCTGACATGTATGTGACTCAATTTGATAATTCTGTCGTTGAATCTGCAGGTTTGTTAAAAATGGATTTCTTAGGATTAAAAACCCTGACGCTAATTAAGGATACTGTAAAAATTGTAAAAGCGAAACATAATGTCGCATTAGATCCTGAAAACTTTCCTTTGGACGATGAAAAAACCTATGAACTCTTTCAAAAAGGAGAAACTGTAGGAATTTTTCAATATGAATCTCCAGGAATGCAAAAACATATGCGTTCGTTAAAACCGACTGTATTTGCAGATTTAATTGCAATGAATGCATTATACAGACCTGGACCAATGGAATACATACCCTCGTTTATTAACAGGAAACACGGTACAGAAGACATTGAATATGATTTACCTGCCATGGAAGAATACCTGGCAGAAACTTATGGGATCACAGTGTACCAAGAGCAAGTGATGTTACTTTCCCAGAAATTGGCAGATTTCACGAAAGGTGAAGCGGATGTTTTACGGAAAGCGATGGGTAAAAAACAAATTGCGGTTTTGGATAAAATGAAACCAAAATTTATAGAACAAGCTGCAGTAAATGGTCATGATGCGGAAAAATTAGAAAAAATATGGAAAGATTGGGAAGCATTTGCTAGTTATGCTTTTAACAAGTCTCACTCTACATGTTATGCTTGGATAGCCTATCAAACTGCTTATCTAAAAGCACACTATCCTGCAGAATATATGGCTTCCGTATTGTCTAATAATATGAATGATATTAAGTCTGTTTCATTCTTCATGGAGGAATGTAGGAGAATGGGATTGGCTGTTTTAGGACCCGACTTGAATGAATCTTACCTTAAGTTCTCGGTAAATAAAGAAGGTGCTGTTCGCTTTGGAATGGCAGCTGTTAAAGGGGTCGGTGCTTCTGCCGTGAGAGCCATTATTAAAGAACGGAAAGAAAACGGAAATTTTACTTCAATTTTTGACCTGGCTAAACGCGTAGATTTGCGTGCAGCCAATAAAAAATCTTTTGACAGCTTGGTAAAAGCTGGAGCTTTTGATTCTTTTTCTGACACCCATAGAGCTCAATATTTTTCTACAGATGAGAAAGGTCTTACATTTTTAGAACGTGCCATGAAATTTGGAAGTAAGTTTCAAGAAAATAAAAATTCTGCCCAAGTGTCTATGTTTGGTGAAGCCTCCACTGTTCAATTTCCAGAACCCGATATTCCAGAATGTGAAACATGGGGTACAATGGAACTTTTATCTCAAGAAAAAGAAGTCATTGGGATTTATATTTCTGCACATCCTTTAGACGATTTTAAAAACGAAATGATTTTTTGCAATGCATCTTTGAGACATTTTAAGGGTGATATTGGAAAATACGTGGGAATGAATTTGTCTTTTGCTGGAATCATTTCTGATGTTCAGCATCGAGTTTCTAAGGCTGGAAAAGGATGGGCTTTATTTACAATTGAAGATTATAACGACAGTAATGAATTTCGAATATTTGGTGAAGAGTATTTAAAATTGAAGCACTTTTTAGTGCCAAACTCTTTCTTATTTGTTCGTTCTACGATTCAGCCAGGTTGGACAAATAAAGAAGGAGTTACTGGAGAACCTCGATTAAAATTTACAGAAATGAAACTTTTGCATGACATCATGGATGAGCTTTGTAAAAAAATTACAATCAACATTTCCTTAGAGGAAATTAAAGAAAATACGATTTTAAATCTTGAAACTGTCCTAAAAAACAACCCTGGAAAACAATCTTTACATTTTAATATTTGGGATGCCAAAGAAAAAATTGAAGTAAATTTACCAAGTAGAAATACTAAAATTAAAATTTCTTCAGAATTATTAACTACTTTAGAGCAACAAAAATTTGATTATAAATTGAACTAAAGAAGTATGGTATGATAATTGTTTAATTCTTTCTAAAAATGTTATGAAAAAAAAGATACTTCCTGTTTTAATTATTTTATTGATATATAGTTGTAGTGGTGTAAAAAAAACAAGACAAGCTATCAATAAGGGAAATTATGAAACAGCCATAAATATTGCTGTCAAAAAACTCCAAAATAATAAATCAAAAAAAAGAAATCAACCACATGTATTAATGTTGAAGGAAGCTTTTGACAAAGCTGTCATGGAAGATCATGAAAAGATTACATTCCTAAAAAATGAAAATAACATCGAGAAAATCGAAGTATTATTTAATTTATACCATAGACTTTCAGACCGACAAAAAAAAATACAACCTCTTTTACCATTAGTTTTATTAAAAACAAATAGAAAAGTAAATTTTGATTTGATAAATTATCAAAAACATATTTTAGAAACAAAACAAAAATTAGTTACTCATTTATACAATAAATCAATCGTTAAGCTTGAACTCGAAAATTTATCAAAATTAGCGTACAGAGCTATTTACGATGACTTAAGTTATATTCAAAAATTATCTCCCAATTATAGGGATGTAACTACTTTATTAAAAACAAGCCATCAGAAAGGAACAGACTTGGTATATGTTACTATACAAAACCAAACAGATCAGGTAATTCCTAAAAGATTAGAACAAGATTTACTAAATTTTGACACTTATAGATTGAATAATTTTTGGACAATATATCATGATAAAAAAGATAAAAGGCTTGCTTATGATTACCAATTAGAACTCAATTTCAGAAAGATTAATATATCACCAGAACGAGTAAATGAAAAAGAATTAATTAGAGAAAAAGAAGTTGAACAAACCATTTACAGTAAAGATAGTTTGGGCAAAAAAATAGCCTCTATAAAAAAGGTAAGTGCTACATGTACTATTTACCAAATAACACAATCAAAAATCTGTGAAATTAGAGGAAATGTGAAGTATATTGATTTAAAAGCCAACAATCAAATTGTTGAAAATTTCCCTTTAGTGAGTGGATATACGTTTAAGCATATCTATGGAAATTATCGTGGTGACAAAAGAGCTTTAAATGACCGATTTATAGAAATTATTACGAACAAAGAAGTTCCTTTTCCGAGTAACGAACAAATGATTTATGACACTGGAAAAGATTTGAAGAACAAGCTTAAAATTATTTTTAGAAATAATAATTTTAGATAAAATCTAATTTGTAAACTCTCTGAAAAGAGTCTCTAAATTTTTATTGGAAGTCGTAAGTTCTAAGATTTTTACCTTATTTTCTTGTGCGAAATCAAATAATTTAGGTCGCATATCTTCATTATTTGTAAACCGAAGATGCCAGGTGTTATCTTTAAGTTTCTTGAATGAAATAAGATTTTCAAGTTGATTAATTTTTGCAGAAGTTAGGCTACTATCAAAAATAACATTGATGTTTTGTTCCTGCTTGTCTTGAAGTTCAACAAGCGTGTTATCTCGAATTATTTGGCCTTTCTTAATAATGATTACTCGATCGCAAATGGCTTCTACCTCCTGCATAATATGTGTAGAAAACAAAACTGTTTTATCTTTTCCTAATTTTTTTATTAATGCTCTAATTTCTATCAATTGATTTGGATCTAGACCCGTAGTTGGTTCATCTAAAATCAATACTTTTGGATTGTGTAAGATAGCTGCAGCGATCCCAACTCTTTGCTGATATCCTTTGGATAATTGATGAATTTTTTTATGAGCTTCAGAAGTCAAACCAACTTGAATAATACAGTCGTCAACTTGACTTTTATCAACCTTAAAAATGGATGCTTGGAACTGCAAATACTCACGCACAAACATCTCTTCGTACAAAGGATTGTGTTCTGGCAAATACCCTATTATTTTTTGGGCATCTAATGGATTTTTTAACACATTTATTTCATCAATAAAAACGGCACCGGTGGTGGGTTTTAAAAAACCTGTAAGAATCTTCATCATCGTTGATTTTCCTGCTCCATTAGGACCTAAAAAACCAATAACTTGCCCCTTATCTGCAGAAAAGGAAACGCTGTCTAATGCCTTTTGACTTTTATAGAATTTAGAAACAGAAGAAACTTTTATAGACATGTGATAAATGTAATTTAAATTCTATCATTAACGAAAAAATTCTTTTTTTAATTTATAAAAAAAACATTTTGTACCGCTTTTTTAGTGCTCTAAAAAAAATAAAACCAACTAAAAAAGACGCAAAATTATTGCGTCTTTTTTCAGCTATTTTGTGATGATTAAATTTGGTAGCGCACCCTTAGGCTTATCAACCTTGGTAGCACAAATGTTTCTCTAATATTGTTAGAGATATTCCCAATATTAACACTCGTTAAAGAATCTGTACCTAATAAGTTACTCCCTTCCAATTCATACTCCCACTTTGCATCTCTATCTTTTCGATATCCCATTGTAAAGTTTAGCACATCAAAAGAACTTTGAACCTCACCTTCTTGCCTTACTTCAGTATACTTATAATCTGTTCTTATGGTCAAAGAGTTCCAAATATATGCATCAAAACTAATAGAGGGTGCAATGGTTGCTGATTTAAAATTCGTTGTAGTGCTATTTAACAAACTGGTAATATCTTGATCGTTAAAAGACATATTATACCGTAAAGTGATGTTTGGAGCTTTTGTAAAATTAGTATTTATAGAAGGTCTTATAGAATACGAATTGGTTTGTATTTTGTTCTGGTTGTCTCCGAAGAATTGATAACTTCTATTTTTATTATAATTCCCCGAAATTTTTGTTCTTATTTTTTTGAACGTTTTACTAAAACTAGCTATCGCAAGTATACTTTCAGTATCGAAAGGTAAGTTTTGGTTTGTACGTGTAGACACATTGGAACCAGGGATAAAATTAGCAATACTCCCAATTTGGTCAATAGATTTCGTATGTCGTAAAAGAGCAAACATACTCGTTCCGTTGTATAAATTAAAATTGCTGTAATTTAATGATGTACTTTGATTTGTACCATTCATTAGATTGTTATTACCGTAGAAGAAATTATTATAACTGTTGGCAACTAAACCTTCAGCAAGTTGATTTACATCCGTAAAATTAACCTCTTGCTTATATCGAAAGGTTAGGCTCTCGCTTCTTTTAAACTGAGCAATCGTTTCAAACTCTGGTAAGAATTTATAAAAACTATCTTCATACATTTTTGAGCCTCCAAATTGAGTATTGTTGATACTGTATGCATGGGCAGTAAACCCAGGTGTAAAGGTGAAAATTCCAGTTTTTAATCGATAACGTAAACCTGCGTAAATATCTGTAAAATTGTATTCTGTATCGTTGGCTGTATTAGTATTCGCAATTCCTGGAATAGTTGGATTTGGTTCAAATTCTGAGTTATTATCTAGAATCTGATAGAACCTAGAATCAAAATTTTGCTTACTCAAGATAGATCCACCCACAAAATTTAAATTACTTTTTTGATTTAAAATATAATAGTAGTCTAATTTTGCATCTAATTGATTTGATTTTACGCTTCTATCTTGATTGAATAAATAGTGTTGTACATTGGTCTCAAAACCTAACTCTTCTGCAACAGGATCAAATCCGTCTTGGTCACTACTTGGATTATTTTCTAAGGAAGCGGCATAAAAAGGATCCTCATCTTGAAATAAATGTTGCACTTCTAAGGCAAAAATACTTTTTTCAGTGGCGGTATAGAAATAACTTAAATTTTGGTTAATTCTAAAAGGGGTAGCATTTTCCTTTTCAATGATATTGTTACCAACAACTTGAGAACTTGTATTGTCAGTTCTAAATTCATTTGAAAAACGACCAATAAAATCATAATTCATTTGGTTGTTTATATTTTTCCTGTAGATACTCCCAAGTTTCACTAAACCAGTATTACTTGTTTGGTCTGTAGTGCTTTCTGTAACATCATCTGGTATGTTCGGATTAGTATAGTCAATCAGATTTCTGTTTTTTTGCCCATTTTTATTGGAAGACCAAATTAAAAAACCACTTAGATCTAATTTTGGATTTGGAGAATAACTAAAATTTAAGGCAGATAGTTTCGTTTCAATTCTATTGGCATTTCTTGTATTTGCAGAGAGAAACCCTATTCCTGCACTGGCAAGATTAATATTTGTTCCGTTGGAGGGACTTTCGCTGACAAAACCGCCACTAAATCCTCTAAGATCATTTCTCCCTAGAACAACTTCACCTAGGTTATTTAAATCACCAATCACATTTAGGGTATATTTCGGGGTATAGTAAAATAATTTAGGTTGAAAAAGATACAGAGATTCATTTGGGGTTGATCCTGCACCTGCTAGGACATCTCCGAACCAAAAATTCTTTTTACCTTCTTTTAATTTGATATTAATAGCAACCCTATCCTGGTTGTTTTGAACACCACTCAACTGGTTCACACTCGAATAGTTTCTTAAAACCTGAATTTTATCTACCGCATTGGAAGGAATATTTTTAGAGGCTAATTTTGTATCACCACTAAAGAAGTCCTTACCATCTACAGTGATTTTTTCAACTGCTTTTCCCTCAACTTCAATTTCACCTGCATCATTAATTTCTACACCCGGTAATTTCTTTAAAACATCTTCTAACTTTCGTTCAGATCCATTTTTAAAGGAATCCGCATTGTAAATGATGGTATCTCCTCTAACAATTACTGGCATTTTAGAAACAATACTAATACCGTCTAACATTTTATCTTCATGCATCGTGAAATTGAATGATTGATTTAATTCCTTCGTTTTAATAAATTGACTAATTTCTGAATATCCTATGTAACTAATTTTAACATTGTAGGTAGTATTCCTTTTTAAGTCTAATTTAAAATTCCCTTTTGCGTCTGTAAAACCAAAAGAAACAATTCTTTTGGCTACCGTATCTAATGCGATAACATTTGCCATTTCTAGCGGTGTTCCAATCGAATCTTTCACAACACCCGTTAATTGCACTTGAGAAAAGGAAGTCCAAGAGACCAACAGCATAAAAACAACTCCTATTTTTTTCATTTATAATTTGATTAAGTATTCAAGGTAAAATAAAATTTCGTTTATTTTCTTCCGCGATTTCCTCTGTTTTTAAAACGCTCTTTTAATTCCTGAGTTTTTACTTTCACGATGTCCGTGTATTCATCTCTAGTCACTTTTTTTCCTTTTGCAGGTGCTTTGATTTTTATTGGCTCTTCAGAGTTGATAGCTACCTCCGTACACAACATCGTTGTTCTACCTGCATTTAACTCTAAAATTAAACCCGGTAAACCCCAATATACATCTGGTCCAGAACTAACTGGAATTTGAGGTGTATACCACGCCGTAACTG
>Ga0233426_10003825_pt1 | contig 11612 bp, 8 predicted proteins | sample SI_118_April2016_6_FD_179875 | JGI IMG/M metagenome (GOLD analysis project Ga0233426, IMG submission 179875) | Seawater microbial communities from Saanich Inlet, British Columbia, Canada - SI_118_April2016_10_MG | ecosystem: Environmental > Aquatic > Marine > Inlet | place: Canada: British... | reverse complement strand
ATGTAATTTGTATTCAAGAAACAAAAGCACATAAAGAGCAATTAGATGTAGCTGAATTTGAAAATGCAGGTTATCCCTATCATTATTGGTTTTCGGCAAATAAGAAAGGGTATTCTTCAGTGGCCGTTTTTTGTAAAGAAAAACCAAATCATGTAGAATATGGTACAGGAATTGAATCTATGGATTTTGAAGGTAGAAATTTACGTGTAGATTTTGATGATGTTTCTGTAATGAGTTTGTATTTGCCTTCAGGTACAAATTCAGAAAGGTTGAGTTTTAAGTTTAATTATATGGATGAGTTTCAGGAATACATCAATAATCTAAAACAAGAAATTCCTAATTTAGTAATCTGTGGAGACTATAATATTTGTCACGAAGCAATAGATATTCACAATCCAAAAATGAAAAATGTTTCTGGATTCTTACCCGAAGAAAGAGCTTGGATGGGAGAGTTTATAAACAGCGGGTTTATAGATAGTTTTCGTTTTCTAAATCAAGATAGACAAGAATATTCTTGGTGGAGCTATAGAGCAAATTCTAGAGCAAATAACAAAGGCTGGCGTTTAGATTACGCAATGGTATCAGCACCATTAAAAGAAAAAATTTCTAGAGCTTATATTTTATCAGAAGCAAAACACTCAGATCATTGCCCTATTGCTTTAGAGTTAGATTTTTAAATTAAAAAATGAAGAAACTAATTATATTTCTCCTTTTAACAAGCTCTCTTTTCTCTCAAGAGAAAAAAGACACTCTTATTGTGGCGACAGATTCTTTAATGAAATCAGTGGAATTAGATGTTTCTTTAACCGCAAAAGATTCAGTAATAAATGAGATTGAAGAAAGCTTTTTTTCTGACAAAGATTTAAGAACAATCGATAGTTTACTTGTTCAAGAGAAATTTAATTCAGCCTTAATAGATACGCTTGTTTATGTAATTAATGATAAGGATATCATAGGAAACACAAATTTAGTTTTAACTAAAGATTTATTAAAAGATCGTCTTTCTAGATTAAATGCTAAAACACCTTTTAATTTAGCGTATAACATTTCTCTAGAAAAAGTAATTAATAGCTATTTACTTAATCGTAAAAAGTATTATCCGGCCTTAATGGCTAAGGCAAAATATTATTTTCCAATATTTGAGCAATATTTAGATCAATACGACATTCCTTTAGAAATGAAGTACTTGGCTATTGTAGAATCTGCTTTAAGACCCAAGATAAAATCAAGAGTTGGCGCAACAGGCTTGTGGCAATTTATGTACGGTACAGGAAAAGAGTTTGATTTAAAAGTTAGTTCTTATGTAGATGAGCGCCAAGACCCTGTAAAAGCAACTATTGCAGCTTGTAAATATTTAAGTCAGTTATTTACCATTTTTGGTGATTGGGACTTAGCTTTAGCAGCCTATAATTCTGGCCCGGGAAATGTAAGGAAAGCTATTAAACGTTCTGGCGGGTATAAAAATTATTGGAATATTAGACCTTATTTACCAAGAGAGACAGCTGGTTATGTGCCGGCATTTTACGCAACAATGTATATTTTTGAATATGCAGAAGAGCATAAAATTTATTCTGAAATTCCAATGTTTTTTAATTTTCAAACTGATACAATTCAAATAAAAAGGACGATTAGTTTTGATCAAATTTCTGAGATAATTGGTGTTGATGAAGAGGTTTTAACTACTTTAAATCCTTCTTATAAGTTAGATATTATTCCGTTTATAAAAGACAGAACTTACGCTTTAAGATTGCCAAGTAACAAAATTGTAGACTTTTTAGACAAAGAAAAAGAGATTTATGCTTTAGCAGATACCGATGATGCGCAAAGAGAAAAACCTTTGCCTAAATACTTTGAAATGGATAAACGTATTCGTTACAAAGTAAGAAGTGGCGATTATTTAGGGAAAATTGCGGATAAATTTGGTGTCCGTGTAAGTGATCTTAAACGCTGGAATAGCTTAAAAAGTAGTCGATTAAAAATAGGACAAAGATTATCTGTTTATCCTAAAAAATTTAATTTTTCATCTAAAAAATCATCAAAAAATAAAGTAATACAGTCCACCACAAAAGGTTCACCCGAAGTTTATGTTGTAAAAAAAGGAGAGTCACTTTGGAGTATTTCTCAAAAATTTAAAAATGTTTCTGTTGATAAAATTAAAAAATGGAACAATATTTGGAGTGCTAAAGATTTAAAGCCGGGAACTAAATTAAACCTATTTAAAAGCTAAATTTATGAAGAATATATTCTTACTATTTGTAATTACCGTTTTATTAGTATCATGCGGGAATGATAAAGTTGTTTTACGAGACTCAATTGGTAAAATAAATAAAGTATTGGTTGTTACTAAATCTAGTGACTGGGAAGGTAGTCTTGGAAAAGAAATTAGAAATTCTTTTGGTGAATTAATGGTTGGTTTACCGCAGCCAGAATCTATTTTATCTGTTTCGCAAGTTGCACCAAACGGATTTGGAACGATGATGAGGGTTAGTAGAAATATTTTAGTGATTGGTATAGGAGATGAAGAAAAATATTTTGTAAAAAATAATATCTATGCGCAACCCCAAACGGTTATTTATGTTTATGCTAAAGATGATGAAGGTGTTGTAAAAATGTTTAAAAAACATGAAAAAGAAATTATAAAAACATTTATTCAGTCGGATATAAATAGAACTCAGAGTTTGTTTAGAAAGAATAAATTAGATGATACTCAATTTAAGACGCTACAAAAATTAGGGATTTCTTTAACTATTCATAACAAATTTAACACTGTAGATGATACGGGAGAATTCTTATGGTTGCGCCATCATTTATCAAGTGGAATTGCAAAAACCGGGAGTAATAATATTTTAGTCTACTCAGTTCCTTTAGAGGATGAAACGAAAGTTTCAGATAGTATTGTTGCTGTTAGAAATAGAATTGGAAAGAAATACATACCGGGTTCAGACCCTGAAAAAATGTATATGATTACCGAAGAGGCTTATACTCCTTTTACCTTTGATGCTATTGTAGATGGAAAGAAAGCATATGAAACACGCGGTAAATGGGAAGTTAAAAACGATTTTATGGCAGGTCCTTTTTTAAATTATACAGTGGTTGATAAAAAGAATAACAGGCTTGTTGTTTTTGAAGGGTTTACCTATGCACCGTCTGTAAAGAAAAGGGCTTTTTTGTTTGAATTAGAGGCAATTGCCAAATCGATGAAGATCAAATAAAAAATCTTTAGTTAAAAAAAAACCGAAAGTATTTACTTTCGGTTTTTTTATGATTTCAAATGTTATTTAATAGCCTATTTTAGCCCTAACTCTTTGCAGTACTTCGTTAGCGACTTTAGTTGCTTTTTCTGCTCCTACCTCTAAAGCGTCATCTATTTCTTGTTTGTTTTCCATAAAGTGGTTATAACGCTCTCTAACAGTAGCAAATTTGTCAATTATTAATTCAAATAAAGCTTGTTTAGCATGACCATAACCATAATTTCCACCTTCATAATTTGCTCTCATTTCTGCAATTTGGGTATCTGAAGCTAATAACTTATACAAACCAAAAACATTATCTGTATCTGGGTTTTTAGGTTCTTCTAAACCTAAACTATCTGTTTTAATAGACATTATTTGTTTTCTCAGTTTTTTGTCTGGTAAGAAAATATTGATAATGTTATTTCTAGATTTACTCATTTTTTCACCATCAGTTCCAGGAACTAATTTTGTGTTTTCTTGTATTTTGGCTTGAGGAGCAACTAATGTTTCCCCAACGATATTATTAAATCTATTAGCAACATCACGTGTCATTTCTAAATGTTGTAATTGATCTTTTCCCACAGGAACAATTTCTGCATCATATAATAGAATATCAGCAGCCATTAACATCGGATAAGAAAACAAACCTGCATTTACATCTCCTAATCTATCAGCTTTGTCTTTAAAACTATGAGCTAATGTTAGCCTTTGGTAAGGGAAGAAGCAACTTAAATACCAAGTTAATTCTGTTGTTTGTGGAATATCACTCTGTCTGTAAAAAACAGTTTTACTAATATCTAGACCACAGGCAAGCCAAGTTGCTGCAGTGCTATATGTATTTTCTCTTAATTCTTTTCCATCTTTAATCTGCGTTAAAGAGTGCATATCTGCAATAAATAGAAAGGCTTCATTTACTGGGTTATTCGCCATTTCAATGGCAGGTAGAATAGCGCCTAGTAAATTCCCTAAATGAGGTGTTCCAGTACTCTGAACACCTGTTAAAATTCTTGACATGGATAGTATATTTAATGTATTTTGAGCGTGAGTGATATATCTTAACAGTCTTCAGCGGTAAAAATAAGGTTTTGTTTAAGAAAAGCAACCAAACAAAAGAATAATAGTATTTTTGTCAACATTTTAGCGTTTAATAAGTAAATTTTATTCTTTATTGCTGGATAATTAAAAGATTAATTTAACGTTTGTATTTTCGGTGAAGTATATTAAAATTCCTTTTTTATTAATTTGGCGATTGTGGTTTTATCTTTTAATGATAATAACTGTTTTTGTTCTGTCTCCTTTTTTGTTGATATTTTCTTTTAGAGAAGATCATTATCATATTTTTTGGAGAGTAGCTAGAATTCTATCTAAAGTTCTAGTTTATGGTATGGGCTTTCGTTTAGATTTCGAGACAGAAGATGTTATCCAGCCAGATAAAAGTTATATGTTTTGCCCCAATCATGCATCCTTAATAGATCCATTTTTGTTAATTGTTTTAAGTAAGAACCCAATAGTTTTTGTTGGTAAAAAGGAGTTAGCCAGAATACCAATTTTTGGATTTTTTTACAAAAGAGTTGTTATTATGGTGGATAGGAGCAATCATAAAAGTAGAAAAAGAGTTTTTAAATTGGCAAAAAAAAGATTGAATGATGGGGTAAGTATGGCTATTTTTCCGGAAGGTTTAGTGCCTACAGAAGATGTTGTTTTAGCACCCTTTAAAAAAGGAGCTTTTAGCCTGGCAATAGAATTTGAAATACCCATTGTACCTCAAGTTTATTACGATTGTAAGCGTTTGTTTTCGTGGGATGCGTTTAAAGGTGGTATTGGTGTTTTTAGAGTGAGTCAGCATAAACCTATCTCAACAAAAGGAATGTCGATTGATAAAGTGGAGTATTTAAAAGATAAAACATTTGATATTATTTATAATGCTTTGGCAGATGATGAGGTATATATGAAAGATACAAATAGAAAGAAATGAGTAAAAAGTTAAACAAGACATATTCAAATGCTGAAGAGCGACTGAATATTTGGTCTCATGGATTAGGTTTGGTAGCGAGTAGTTTCGCGTTTCCTTTTTTAATATTAAAAGCAATTACCTACTCTTCTTTTTGGGATATAACAAGCTTTATAATTTATGGATTCAGTTTAATTATTCTATATGCAGCTTCTACTTTTTACCATGCCGCTAAAAACCCTAAAAAAAGACGAAGACTAAATATTTTTGATCATGCTGCTATTTATGTGCTAATTGCAGGTAGTTACACTCCTTTTTGTTTAGTTGCTTTAGATTCTGAGTTGGGTTGGTATATGTTTATAGCTGTTTGGGTTTTTGCATTAACGGGAATCGTTTTCAAGCTATTTTTTACTGGAAAATTTGATAAAATTTCTACAGCAATGTATCTTTTAATGGGCTGGCAAGTATTGTTTTTTATAAAACCTTTAATAAATGTATTAACTAGTTTTAGTTTAAATTTATTATTTGCTGGTGGTGTTTTTTATACTGTTGGAGCTATTTTATATTCAATAAAAAAAATACCCTACAATCACGCTATTTTTCATGTGTTTGTTTTACTCGGAAGTGTAAGTCATTTTTTATCCTTGTATTATTTGTAAATAAAAGGTATTTTAAATTTTATAAAATATTTTTTTTATAACCAATCTTTAAAGGGTGTTTTACTAATACTGGAGTTGTAGTATTTAATATTTCCCGTTACTTCTTCGTTTAGCCATGTTGGTTTTGTGAATGTTTCATCTTCATTATTTAATTCTACCTCTGCAATAACTAGTCCTTTGTTATCACCATAAAACTCATCCACTTCAAAAATATGATTACCTACTTTTACTAAATATCGAGTCTTTTCAATGATGCTTGGTTCACAGAGTAGTAATAAATCTTGTGCTTCTTCTTTGGTTATTTCTTTTTCCCATTCGAATCTCGTTGTGCCTGTGGCATTAGACTTACCCTTTATAGTCATAAAAGCTTTTTCATTGGCAATTCTAATTCTTACGGTTCTATTTTTATCAGAATTTAAATATCCCTGCTTTATATGTTTCTCTGAGTAACTTTCACTCTTAAAATCGTTATTTTTTACTAAAAATTTTCTTTCTATTTCTACACTCATAAAAACTTGTGATTATTGCACTAATGTAAGGTGTTTTATCGTTATTGTAACAATAAATAAATATCTTTGAGCATCAAATTTTAAAAATGAAAAAATTCTTTTTACTATATATTTTGTTTTTTTCACTGCTATTTTCTGCTCAGACAGATTATAGTGATTCATGGGAAGATTTTTATTCATACAATAATGTCAAAGATTTTGTAAAGGTAGATGCTACTATCTATGCATTAGCAGATAACGCTGTTTTTACTTATAATATATCGACAAAAGAAATTAGTAAATTTTCCTCGGTACAAGGTTTATCGGGCGAAACAACGAGTTCAATTCATTATAATACTAGTTATCAAAGATTATTTATCGGTTACGAAAACGGATTGTTAGAGGTAATAGATAATGATGGTTCGATAACAATTTCATCAGATATTGTAAACTTCAATCAATCAGGAGAAAAGAGTATAAATCATATGAAAGAGTTTGATGACAAACTTTATTTATCAACTCCTTTTGGTGTTGTAGTGTATGATATTAAAAAGTTAGAGTTTGGGGATACTTTTTTTATTGGAAACAATTCTAGCTCTTTAGCGGTTAATCAAATAGAGGTTTATAATGGATTAATTTATGCAGCAACTGATACTGGTGTTTTTACTGCAGATATAACAAGTGACTTACTCATTGATTTTAATAATTGGAATGAGCAATTTTCCGGAAGAAATTTTAGTCAAATCTCACTATTTGATAACCAATTATATGTTGCAGAAGGAACAAGATTGTATCGATTAAATGAAGGTGCTTTAATCGAAGTAAGAAATTTCTTTCAAAATATTTTAGCGATAAAACCTTCACCTTCTCATTTATCGGTTACTCTAAAAACCTCAGCAGAAGTTTTAGACTCCTCAATGAATAGTGTGTTTCGATTTGCTAAAACTACAGAATTTGATTTTACTTTAAATAATTCTTATTTTGAAAATGATATTGTTTTTTTAGCTTCCAAAGAATTTGGAATTTTAAACTCAAATTCAAGTCAAGTAGCAAGTTTTACAGAAATTCATCCAGAAGGTCCTGTGTTTAATGATGTTTTTTCAATTACAGCTCAAGATAATAGTTTGTGGGTAGTTTATGGCGGTTATTCTGGCACTAATTCTCCAAACCTTAATAAATATGGTTTTAGTCAGTTTAACGGAGAAAATTGGATTAATACACCTTATGATCCTAGTCTACCTGTAACGGACTTAACTCATGTTTCTATTGATTCAAATTCAGAGAATAGAGTTTATATTGGTTCGTTTGGTTCAACATCTCAATTAAATAGCTTATCCACAGGAGGTCTAGCTGTTGTAGAAGATAATAAAATTACCAATTTCTATAATAATTTAAATAGTCCTTTAGACGATATAGATACAAGAGAGGCATATGTTTCAATTAGGGTAGCAGGCACAGCTTTTGATAACCAAGGTAATTTATGGGTTACAAATGTTGGAGTATTATCAGAATTAAAAAAACTTTCCCAATCTGGGCAATGGACTAGTTATAATTTATCATCATTAACAACAAATAAAATTGCTATTGGTTTAAATGAAATCATAGCAGACAGAAATGGAATAAAATGGATAGGAACTAGATCAAATGGTGTTTATGCTTTTAGTGAAAATGGAAATAGAATGAAAGCACTTGTAGCCACAACAAACTTAGGAAATTTGCCTGATTTAAACGTAAGAAGTGTTGCTGTAGATAGTAATAACAGAGTGTGGTTAGGTACTAAATCTGGTTTAGTGGTATATTCTAATGCTTCTGGTGTTTTTGATGATAATACACCAAATGCAAATCCAGTTGTAATTAATGGAAATGAAGATGGGTTTGGAGAAAGGCTTTTAGGTGATCAAACAGTTAACTCTATTGTTATTGATGGCGCAGAAAACAAATGGTTTGGTACAGATAATGGAGGTGTTATCTACACAAATCCAGATGGACAGAAAACTTTAGCTAATTTTAGCATGCAAAATTCTCCTTTACCTTCTAATCAAATTATAAAGATAGCAGTAGATAACAGTTCTGGAAAAGTATATTTTGCTACCAACAAGGGTATTGTTGCTTATAATAGTAACGTTGCACCTTTTGGTGAGGTTTTGAGTGATGTTTATGCTTATCCCAACCCTGCTCTTAAAAACCACGAGACGGTTACTATAGATGGTAGAAATGGAACTCATTTGCCAAAAGGAACGAATGTAAAAATTCTTGATGTTGCGGGTAACTTAGTTTATGAGAGTAATGTTGTGGAAGGGCAGGAATTACAGGGAGGGAAAGTTGTTTGGGGTAAAAAAAATCTTGCAGGTAACAAAGTAGCTTCAGGTATTTACATTGTTTTACTATCCAATGAAGATGCGTCAGAAACAGCAGTTACAAAAATAGCAATCGTAAACTAATGGCAGTTGTAGCAACAAAAGCCATTGTGTTAAGCTCTCTGAAATATAGTGATTCCAGTTTAATTGTAAAATGTTATACACAAAAAGAGGGATTAAAAGCATACTTAATTAGAGGTATTCTTAAGTCTAAAAAGGGAGGTTTAAAAGTTGCTTATTTTCAACCATTGACTCAACTTAATATTGTTGCAAGTCATAACACAAAAGGTACTTTAAACGCAATAAAAGAGGTCCAAATTTTTAATCCATACAAAACCATTTATAAAGACATTATAAAGCAATCTGTTGTAATGTTTTTGTCAGAAGTTTTATCTTACTCTATTAAAGAAGAAGAAAAAAATCTTCCGCTTTTCGATTATTTAGAAACAGGACTTACATGGTTAGACTTGCATGATAAGATTGCAAATTTTCACTTATTATTTTTATTAAACTTAAGCCGTTTTCTCGGGTTTTATCCAGATTTATCTGAAAAAGATAAACTTGGTTTCGATTTAGTAGAAGGAAGCTTCACAAATATTACTTCTCAGAAGAATGTTATAGTCGGAAACAATTTTTTTCAATTTAAAAAGCTTTTAGGCATAAATTTTGATAAGATAGAAAACGTGTCTTTTAACAAACACGAAAGACAGGTAGTATTAAAAATAATAATTAGATATTTTGAACTACATTTGGACGGATTTAAAAAGCCTAAATCGCTGCAAATTTTAGAAACAGTTTTTAGTTAATGAGATATATCGTTTTCATATTCTTTTTTTTAATCAATAATTATTCTTTTTCTCAAAAAGTAAAGATTGTAGACAAAAAAACAGGTAAAATTGTTCGAAATGTGACTATTTATAATCAGTCATTAACCATTAACTTATCTTCGGATAATAGCGGTTTTGTTGATGTTTCTGAATTTAATAAAAATGAAGTTATTGTATTTTCACATATTTCGTATGCATTATTAAAGGTTCATAAGTCTAAATTATCTCAACAAAAGTTCATCGTTAATTTAACAAAGCAATCAGAACAATTAGATGAGGTTGTATTATCTGTTTTTAAGAAAGCGGAAAAAACAAATAGAATTGCAGAACAAATTGCTGTTGTGTCTGCAAGGGATATTCAAAAAAGATCTCCTCAAACTTCTGCAGATTTATTAGCGACTATTCCAGGAATTAAGGTACAGAAATCTCAATTTGGTGGAGGAAGTCCTGTAATTAGAGGAATGGAGTCTAACCGTGTTTTATTGGTTGTTGACGGTGTTAGAATGAATAATGCTATTTATAGAAAAGGGCATTTACAAAGTTCTATAACTGTAGCTCCAAATATGTTAGATAAAACAGAAGTTGTTTTTGGCCCATCATCTGTAGTTTATGGTTCTGACGCGTTAGGAGGTGTAATTCATTATTACACAAAAACACCAAAACTGTCCGAAGAAAATGAAGTGAAAAGTCAGTTGTTTTCTCGTTTTTCTTCGGTGAATCAAGAAACAACCACAAATGTTTCTGCTGAGTTAAGTTTTAGTAATTGGGCTTCTTTTACAAGTATTTCTTATAGTGATTTTGGCGATTTAAAAACCGGATCTAATAGGAATCATGGTTTTGATGATTGGGGCAAAGTCTTTTATTATTCAGATAATTTAAACGGAAATTATAGCGAAAGTCCAACTAAAAACTCAGACCCAGAATTATTACTAAATACATCTTATAAGCAAACAGATATATTACAGAAATTCTTTGTTCCGTTATCTAAGAATACAGATTTAAAAGTTAATTTACAATATTCAACTTCTTCAGATGTGCCAAGATTTGATCGTTTGACAGAATTACGTGATGAAACAGACATTTCTGATTTAAAATTTGCTGAATGGTATTATGGGCCGCAAAACAGATTATTAATTTCTTCACAATTATTGATACATCCAAACAAGAGTTGGATAGAAAATGGTGCACTTACAGTTGCGTATCAAAACATCGGCGAAAGCAGAATTCAACGCAAATTCGGAAGTTTAAATCGTTCTTACAGAGAAGAAAAGGTAAATATTTTTAGTGTAAATGGAGATTTTTCTGTTTCACTAAATAAAGAGAAAAAGAGAGCAGTCTCTTACGGTTTTGAGTTTGCATATAATGACGTTATTTCTAATTCTTATGGAAAAACATTAAATATTTCTAACGGAGAAATAAATGGTTTTTCAGATGATTTTAATGTTCAGTCTCGTTATCCTGATGGAGGTAGTAATTATCTGAGTTCTGCTGTATATGCGGGTTATAAACAAGATATTAATAAAAAATCGACTTTAAACACGGGTATTCGTTTTACAAATACCAATTTAAATGCAACTTGGATTGATGAACGTTTTATTGTACTAGAGGATAATGATATTAGTGCAAATAATTCTGCTTTAACAGCTACTTTAGGATATGTGTATAGACCAAATAAAAGTTGGCAATTAAATAGTGTTATTTCATCAGGTTTTAGATCTCCAAATATAGATGATGTTGGCAGGATTAGAGAGAAGTCTGGGAATATAACCATTCCAAATATTCTTGTTAAGCCAGAGTTTGCTTACAATGCAGAATTTGGAATCCAGAAATATTTTAACGACAAAAAGTTTCGTCTCGGAGCAAATGTTTATTACACATTGCTAGACAATTATATTCAAAGAGATTTTGTGTACAATGCAGATGGAAGTATTTTACAAGTAGAATTCGACGGAGAATTAGGTAATGCAATATCTAATCAAAACAAAGGAAATGCATATATTACAGGTTATACAGCTAATTATTTAGGTAAAATTTCGAATACGTTGAATACTTCTGGTTTTATAACGTATACAAGAGGAAGAACCTACGATTCAAAAA
>Ga0233426_10003824_pt1 | contig 11616 bp, 9 predicted proteins | sample SI_118_April2016_6_FD_179875 | JGI IMG/M metagenome (GOLD analysis project Ga0233426, IMG submission 179875) | Seawater microbial communities from Saanich Inlet, British Columbia, Canada - SI_118_April2016_10_MG | ecosystem: Environmental > Aquatic > Marine > Inlet | place: Canada: British... | reverse complement strand
GCTGTGCCTGCTGCAAATGGGCAGATGTCGATTGAATCATCGATACCATCTCCATCGCCATCAACTGCCGAAACCGCAGGTAAAAATATGACGCACAACATCAATCCCGAAAGAAAAAGTGCCTTCCGCATGTTTGTGCCAATGCGCTTCACAACTAAACCCTTGGGCAGAATTGCACAAAATGACATTAAGAATAGTCGTAGAATCCTTTACCGGATTTTCTACCAAGTTTTCCGGATTCGACCATTTCAACAAGAAGAGGAGCTGGAGCATACTTGTCGTCGGCTAACCCCTCATGTAGAACATTCATGATGTGTAGAACTGTGTCGTTACCGATTAAATCAGACAGTGCTAATGGGCCGATTGGGTGGTTCATTCCTAACTTCATTATCCCGTCAATTGCTTCTGGCTCTGCAACGCCTTCTTGGAGTGTTAGAATCGCTTCGTTAATCATAGGACATAGAATACGATTTGAGACGAAACCAGGTGAGTCATTACACATTAGTGGGGTTTTCCCCATCCTTTCAGCAGCCTCTAGTACAGTAGCAGTCACCTCTTCAGAGGTATGCTTACCGTTGATAACTTCAACCAACTTCATGATAGGAACTGGATTCATGAAATGCATTCCAATTACTTTGTCAGGTCTACTGGTTGAATCTGCAATAGTGCTTATTGAAATCGAAGATGTGTTAGATGCTAGGATGCAATCCGGCTTGCAAATCTCATCTAGTTCAGAAAAGATTGAAATCTTCAGATCTAGTATTTCTGGTACCGCCTCAACAACTAGGTCAACATCATTGCATGCTGACCTATCAATTGAGGTAGAGATTCTTGCACGTGCTGAATCTGCATCTTCCTGTGTCATTCTTTCTTTAGATACAAGTTTAGCCAGTGACTTCTCGATTGTTGCAATACCATTGTCAACAAAGTCTTGCTTAATGTCGATCATAACAACTTCAATTCCAGCACAAGCTGCAACTTGAGTGATTCCATTTCCCATTTGACCTGCGCCAAGAACTGCCATTTTTGAGATGCCCATGCCATGCCGAATAGTTCCCCATTGATGATAATTGGCTTCCTTTCGTAAAATGTAATCAGATGTTTCTAATGTGAAGTCCACCTACCCGTTACATGCGTGAATGGCTGCACCTCAAGCATGTGCTACGTACAGGATGGGTAAGAGCAGGAGTTGAATCACCTGAGAGCGTAGCAGCCCATTCATGGGGAATGTCAATTCTCGCAATGCACTTGTGCCCTGAAGAGTTAGACAGAATGCGAGTTTTGGAAATGTGCTTGGTTCACGATTTACCAGAAGTTGAGGTTGGAGACCTCACACCTCACGACGATACAAGTAACAAAAGTCGGGATGAAAATGAAGCCATGAAAAAGTTGGCTCCGCAATGGTTGGCGCTGTTTGAAGAGTATGAAGCACAAGATACCCCAGAAGCCAAGTTTGTGAAGCATCTTGACAAGTTGGACATGGCCTTAATGGCACGAATATACGAAGATTCACAGGGACTAGATTTGTCTGAATTTATCGCCTCGGCTAGAGAGGTTATAGGCGAAACGCACTTGAAGTGAATTGGCTACGGCCCGACTACCACAGTCCTGTAGTGTAGTGGTCCATCATCTCGGGTTTTGGTCCCGGGGACGTCGGTTCGATTCCGACCAGGACTATCCCCTATCACTGTATTTTGTCAGAACCGCACACCAAAATAGTCAAAAGAGGAACTGATGACCACAAGAGGTATGTCTAACATTTCTCGAGCACTTGCTATCAGTTTGATTTTACTTGCGGTTTCTGGTTTAAACCTTGCAGATGCAAACTCATCTGGCAAAACAGGGGCTGCAACTGGCTCGGGTTGTTTTTGTCACAACACTGATGCAATGATAATGCCGACAATGAACGGGAATCCATCATCTTACACGCCTGGTGCGACATACTCTCTATCTTGGTCAGGAAGTGGATTGCCTGCTAGTGGACAAGGTGGTTTCAACCTAGTCGCTTCTGCAGGTTCTTGGTCTAACCTTGGTGGGTTAGTAAAGCAAGTTAGTGGTGAGTTGACACACAGTTCAGACGGTCAGCGATCATGGACTGCTGACTGGACTGCACCGGCGGTTGGAACTGGAGATGTCACATTTGACCTAGCAGTTCTGTATGCAAACGGAAACAATCAGAACACTAACGACAATTGGGGAACCAATTCTTGGACATCCACTGAAGGAGCTGCACCTCCGTCTAACACACCACCAGTGGCCTCAAATGTCATGATAAGTCCAGACGGAGATGTTGAAGTTAACCGATCGCTAACCGTTTCATACACTTATTCTGATGATGATGGAGATTCTGAAGGAACAACACAAATCCGATGGCTCGTAAACAATGTTGTAAGATCATCATTCAATGATGCTACAACTATACCAGCATCATCAACATCTGTTGGTGAAACATGGATAGTGAAAGTAACTCCACACGATGGAAATGAGTTTGGTAACACGGTCCAAGGAGTTGATTCTGCCGACATCGTTGATATCGATAGCGATGGAGATGGCACTCTAGATGGCAATGATGCATTCCCTAACGATGCAAGCGAAGATACCGATTCAGATGGGGATGGCGTAGGTGACAATGCGGATGCATTCCCTAACGATGCTAGTGAAACTCTAGACACTGATATGGATGGAGTTGGTGACAACGCTGATGCATTCCCTAACGATGCAAGTGAAACTCTAGATTCTGATATGGATGGTGTTGGAGACAATGCTGATGCATTCCCTAGCGATGCTAGCGAAACCTTAGATTCTGACATGGATGGAGTTGGAGACAATGGAGATGCATTCCCTAATGATGCAAGTGAGACTTTAGATTCAGATATGGATGGAGTTGGAGATAATGCTGATGCATTCCCTAACGATGCAAGCGAGGACACTGACTCCGACATGGATAGTGTAGGCGACAATGCTGATGCATTCCCTAACGATCCTAGTGAAGATACTGATTCTGACATGGACAGTGTTGGCGACAATGCTGATGCGTTCCCTAACGATTCTAGCGAAACAATGGATTCTGACATGGATGGAGTTGGAGATAATTCTGATGCATTCCCTAACGATGCTAACGAAGATACTGATTCGGACATGGATGGTGTGGGTGATAATGCTGATGCATTCCCAACAGATGCTAGCGAAACTATAGATTCTGACATGGATGGAGTTGGCGACAATTCAGATGCATTCCCAACAGATGCTAGCGAAACCATGGATTCGGACATGGATGGTGTAGGAGATAACTCCGATGCTTTGCCAAACGATGCAAGCGAAACTATGGATACCGACATGGATGGTGTAGGAGACAACTCTGATGTATTCCCTGAAGATTCAAACGAATCTAAGGACTCAGATTCAGATGGAGTTGGAGACAATGCTGATGCATTCCCAAACGATGATACTGAGACATTAGACACCGATGGAGACGGTGTAGGAGATAATGCGCAACTTGCTGCTGAATTAGCAGCTGCTGAAGATGAAGATGACGACAGCAACATGATGTTGATCATCGGAATTATTGCAGTTGTAATAGCAATTGCAGTAGGTGGAATTATGTTTATGAGAAAAGGAGACGGAGGAATTGCTGCTGAAGTATCTAAGGACTTCTCAGAGCAACTAATGCCTGGTCAATTCAAATCCTTCCAGCCAACTCATACTGAAGCCAAACCGGTTTCACACCCTCAGCCAATTGCTACCGCTGCTGTTGTGGCTGAACCTGCAGTAGTCCAACAGTGGACTGATGAATCCGGTAACACTTGGAGAACCATGGACAATGGTACTACACTGTGGTGGAACGGAACTGATTGGCAACAGGCGTGAATATCACATAACCGTCAACGACGAGGACCGCCTTGACGACGATTGTTACCTGAGTTATTGTTACTTCGCCCCCCACTATTGCGATCATTGCGTGACCCATTGGAACTTGAACCTTCACTCGGTTTCCTCCGGGCTTGACCCCTATCGTTATTGTTAGGTTTGCTATCTCTTGAATTCCGACTTTGTCCACGATTGTTATTGTTGGAATTACTTCCTCGCTTCCCTTTGTAACCGTGTTGCCTAGGTCTGCCTTCGTTAGAGTTCTTGTTTTGTGAAGACTTCTTTTTCATTTCACCTGCTTTTTGCCCGGGCTTAGGTATTGCCCCTTCGAAGTGAAATGGGTTTTGTGTCTCGACAGGTATTTCCATACCAATCAAATTTTGAATTCCAACTAAATATCCACTTTCTGAATCGTCACAAAAAGCGTAAGCAACTCCACTGCGTCCGGCTCTTGCGGTTCGACCTATTCTGTGAACGTAACTTTCAGGAATATTTGGAAGGTCATAATTGAACACATGTGTAATACCTTCAACATCGATTCCACGACTTGCAATATCTGTTGCAACAAGTATTGGGATTGAACCTTTCTTAAATCCTTCAAGAGCCTTGGTTCTGGCACCTTGACTCTTGTTTCCGTGAATTGCTGCTGCAGAAATATGACTTTGATCTAATTGCTTGACCAAACGGTTAGCGCCATGCTTAGTACGTGTAAACACAATTCCACATTTGACCTTCTGTTCCTTTATGAGTTTGACAATTAAGCGGCGTTTGTCTGCCTTTCTAACAAACATTATCTTCTGCTGAATTCGGTCAACAGTCATCTCTTTGGGACTTACATCCACCATAACAGCATCATTCAGGAATGAGCCTGCAAGAGTCGCAATTGACTTTGGCATGGTGGCGCTAAAAAGTAAGTTTTGACGGCGGTTCGGTAAGAGTTTCAGTACTTTTTTGATATCATTGATGAATCCCATATCAAGCATTCTATCAGCTTCATCTAGTACGAAGAACTCAATTCTTGAAAGATCAATATGACCTTGCCCTACCAAATCCAGCAACCTTCCAGGTGTTGCCACTAATACATCCAAACCTCTCTGCAGAGCACGAACTTGTGGGTTCTGATTAACTCCACCGAAAATCACACGATGACGAACATCCATATTCTCACTGTAAGCACCTAACCGTTCGTCTATCTGTGCTGCTAGTTCCCTGGTAGGAGAAAGTATCAATGCTCTGATGTGGCGCTTCCCACCCGGTTTATTACGGTCCATAATTTGTAAAACCGGCAAGGTAAATGCTGCTGTTTTCCCAGTTCCTGTTTGTGCAACACCAAGAACATCCCTACCTGCCAACAATGGTGGTATAGATTGCTCCTGAACTGGAGTGGGAGATTCATACCCCTCTGCTTCAACTGCTCTTAGCAGTGTGTCGACTAGACCAAGTGATTGAAAAGTTGTCATGTTGCCATCTTCTATCATTCTGAAAACTGAAATTCAGACCTGAATAAATCCACCCCAATTCTCTTCACCTAAATAGTAGAGTGAGGAAATGAAGTTGAAGTGTTCAAAGTAACTAGTCAATCAATTAGCGGAGAACGAATCCCGATTAATCGTTGATTACTTCCGGGGACTTGGAAAGGTCTCTTGTTATATTCTTCTGATGCGACTCAATTGTTCCTCCACCAATCTCTAGAAGTTTAGAATCTCTCCACAAACGCTCCACTACATATTCGGCTACGTATCCATAACCGCCCATTACTTGCATTGCAGCATCTGCTATCTCTTTGGCTGCAGTTGTTGCGAATAATTTGACACCATCTGAATCTAATCTCTGACCTGCATTACCAAGCCCCATATTATTCGCAGTGTCATAAATGTAAGAGCGCATAGCTCTGTACTTAGCCCATGATTCTCCGATGTACCTTTGCATTTGTCCGAAATCACGAATTCTACTACCAAACGCTTCACGTTCAGTTGCGTATTTATTCATCTCATTAAGTGAACGTCGAGCAATTCCCAATGACATTGCAGCGAGAGTTAGGCGCTCAATCTCAAGATTGCGCATCATATGAATCATCGAATCGCCGACTTGGCCAACTAAATTTGCAGCAGGAACGACGCAATCTTCGAACACTAATTCTGCTGTGTTAGATGCACGCATTCCGGTCTTATCGATAATCTTCTGACCAACACTATATCCTGGCATTCCATTTTCCACTAAGAATGTGGATAATTCCGCCTTACCTTTAGAATTGGTTCCAGTCCTAGCATATACCCAAACGACATCTGCAGCAGTTCCTTCATCATCGATACAACCGTTAGTAATCCACATTTTCCTTCCATTGATTACCCATGAACCGTCTTCACGCTGGTCAGCAGTAGTGGACAGTCCGAGGACATCTGTTCCAGCATCGGGTTCACTCATCGCCATAGCGCCAATCCATTCTCCAGAACATACCTTGGGAAGTATGCGAGAACGTTGTTCATCTGAACCGTTGAATTCAAGATTATTTACAAATAGCATTGAATGTGCTAGGTAGGCAAGAGCGAAACCGGGATCGCTTGCAGATAATTCCTCGTGAACGATCACTGTTGCGACGGCATCGAGACCGGAACCGCCGTATTCCTCACTGGCTGTTATACCAAGAAGACCCAATTCTCCAAGTGATCTAAGTAAATCCAAATTGAATTTTTCATCCCGATCATATTCTAAGGCTTGCGGTTCAACGTTTTCGATAACGAAATCACGAACCATGTCACGTAGCATTTGATGCTCTTCGCTAGGATTTGCAATGTCCATAACTTGACCCCAGCCTGTCGGGGGATGGATTTGCTTTTTTGTGTTCGGTTTCATCGAGCAATCTTTCTTGCTCTTCTACGGGGTTGGTTTTCGCTCCCAATAGCAGGTCTGGAACTTGCTCTTCGCACTGCTTTTCGCCTCTTAACTTTCCTTTCAGTTCGTGCGACTTTACGAGCTCTCTTACCAACATGCTTGAGGTGACCAGACTTCACTTGCGGTTCAGCCGGCAAACTGGTATCTATCCCTGCCCGTAAAAGTACATCTTCGGCCATACCCTTGGCCGAAACAACGGTAACTTCCTCAACTATTCTGGAAGCCATGTGCCTTAATGTATCACCATTGTTAACGATTGGCTGATTTGTTACATCAACCATAACATGTTGTTGAATATCTAATTGCTCCTCCATCAATGAAACAAGGAAATTCCTTGTCAAGTCAACTTGCTCACGCTCTACCATATGCATCCCATCCAGTTATCAGGGACTCTGGCGCAGTTATGAAGTTTCGGCGAAAAATGAACCGCTAGATGGCGTTTTCACAAACAGTCAAAACCATCCAAAATAAACCAAGGGGCCGTGACCGGGACTTGAACCCGGGCTGGCAGGACCACAACCTACCGTGCTAACCGCTACACCATCACAGCCATCGGTTATTTTCGTCCACCGGAAAGCCGTATATATCTCATTCCGTTCATACTAGTGACTCTTATCACCGTTCGATTCAAGTTCCATTGCGTATGAGGACTAACTATGCGCCGCTATGCACTACTAGTTTTGATTATGATAATCATGCCTGTGACCATGGCTGAAGCCAGAAGTGTTCATTCGACATCGGAAGTCGAAATGTTCCCTCAAGGAACAATGGAAGTGTCCGATGATTGGGAATTTAATCGACACCTAGCATTTACAGCCGAAGATAGGCCGGATGATGCAAATTATGTTTCTGGGATGGTAGCAGACAACCATATGACTCTTGGAATCAATTTACCTGAACATCTTGATGATCAAATGATTTGGTCCAGTACAACGCCTACGAACTCTAACGCATCGATAGGCATTCCTGATGGAGCGTACAGTTGGTCGACAGGGCCGGACATCACAATGTCTGGTTTCGATGTTTCATCGTTTGGTGAAAATAGTATCGAGAGTGTTGAGTTGGTTATTCACTTCAATGTCCCTGACCCCTTAAACCAGGATAAGGCTAGATTCTCAGTAGTAAACAATGGGATTCATGATTTGGTCAAAACATGGAGCAATACACAAGGTGGACTATACTACATGACCAACGGATGGTCAGTGGAAATATTTGATGATAACAATTGGACATGGAACGAGTTATCAAATATTGAAATCAATCTAGACTATGTGTCGAATGGTGGAACTGATGATTCACAGTTGCAAGTGGACGCTGTCGGCCTAAAAGTAACAATGCGAACTCCTTGGTACGGTGCTGAAAGAGTCACAGCATCTTCAACAAACCAATTCACAGATTGGCCTATTATCGATTTTGACATCACATCTGGGCAAATGTCATCTGTTTCAACAGCACCATGTGGGCTAAGCTCAGATGGTGGAACATGGACAACGGATTCTATTGCAAAACCCGCAGGACAAAATTGGGGAAGAATACACTTTGACCATGATGATTCAAACGGTACAGTAGGCATAGAGTATCTCAACAATCAAGGCGCTTGGGTTACTATTGAGTCCGGGCTTATTCCAGCAGCATCATCTGACTTACAACTAAGATTTACCATCACAGACACATGCTTGAGTAGAGCATGGGTGGATATTAACGATCCACAAGTAAGAGTGACTGGAAGCATCGTAGGGGACAGTGATGCTATGTCTGAGAACTTTACCAGATGGACTATTGTAGTCAATGGAGAAACTATCGCTAATAATGGAGCCGCTGACTTGGGAACCTTCGACATGCAAATTCCAATAGGACATACAATGACGCAATCTGATACTGAATTGGATATAATCATCAAAGCATGGTATAATTGGGATAATGATGGTGCACCTGCTTCACTTAATCTACTGATTCACGAAGTAGAGATTACAGGGGCATATTCTATCGAATATGATGAAGACCCTGTATGCGGATTACTTGGGTCACACGATCTCCAAGAAGATGGAGGCGGAGTAATACTTCCCCTTCTTTCGAGATGTAGTGATGACCGAACTGATGTAGGCGACCTAATCGTTCAATTTGAAAACTCAAATCCAGATGTTGTCGAAGTCGACTTAACAGAAGGACAGGTTCGTTTGAAACTTGTTCAAGAGGCATCCGGCGTTGCACAAATTACCACTACAGTAAGTGATTCAGCAGGTAACTATTGGAGAGAAGTGTCTACAATAAATGTAGCAAATGTCGATGATAAACCAGTATTGGATGAATTCCCATCAGTTGTTCCAGTGGAACATGGTTATGCACATGAAGTGCCGTTCTCATTATATGACTCGGATTCCTTCATTCAGGACTTAACAGTAACCACCAATCGCTCATGGGCTACCATTGACATGGATGAAAGAATGGTAATTGTTGATGCACCAACTCCTGGATTTACTTCTATACTAATCACAGCATGCGATGAAACTAGTTGCTCAGAAAGGGTACTTGACTTGGAAGTCAGAGCTTTGGCTGAACTATTTATCGAAGAAATTAGGGTTGATGATCTAATACCTGCAGGAGAAATATTCGAAGTGAGAGTATTCGTGAGAAACGCAGGTCAAGTAACAGCAACACTAGTTTCTGTTAGATGCACTGCCGATGGGCAATCATTTGGCACTGGTGTTATTCAAATGCTTACTCCTGGCCAACTTGGTTCAGTTTCCTGTGACATGCAAGCACCTGAAGATGATGACAGTTTGCTAATCGAAGCGGAAGTAGATAGAGGCACGAGTATTGATGAGGTGAATGAAACCAATAATGTCGAAACTACTGTTGTAGTAATTGGGGCAGCGCTAGATGACGACACTAGTTCTGGAGAAGACAGTGATTTTGAAATTGGAGAAATGACTGTTTACATTATCTCAGGTGGTGTACTTCTTCTAATTCTAACAGTGTTTGGAATGCTTGCTCCTGCCAAAATTCGTAAACTCGAATGATACCTGCAAAAGCACACTGTTTGACGGATAACCGCAAAAAGTGGGTGAATCTTCATATGCGGAAGTAATCAGAATTGGTTACTTCGGATGGGCTGTGGGGGCTCTTCGCCATTAGGTGACGAAGTCGAGTGTGGAACACATGAGTGAATTGAAAATTAGAATTGAAACAGAAGAATGGGTCTATGAAGAGTACGTTGAAGCTTGAAGATTATTTCTTCCAGCTGCGAGGATAAGTATCCTCTGGCATCAACACGCAATTAGGCTTTGCAACTTCTCCCTGAGTCATCTCAGGAATCACCTTACTAGGTTGTACTAGGTTTGCTAGTGCTACCGCTTCCCCCTTGAGTGTAACAAGTAATACTTCGCTGCCAACTCCAAGATCTTCAGGAATACTAACTACTCCTGGCCTGAGTAAAGGAGCACCATGAGATAATGCTGCTGCGGCTCCATCCTTGATTACAATACGGGGAACATCAGACAACATATCTTCGAGAGGATGGAGAATGCGATTTATTGCATCAGCATCTCCTTTCTCTTTCCACAACCAATGCGCATCAGCAAGTTGTTGCATAGTTACGGACTGCTTGAGAGAGAATTCTCCTGATGATGGACGTCTTAGCTCCTTCAATTCAACAGGAGTGTCTAGAAGTAGTCCCAAGTCACGAGCCATAGTTCGAACATATGTTCCGGCTTCACACTCGATATGAGTCAGGGCATTTTTCCCATCGAAATCTAGAATTTCAAACCTTGAGATTCTTCTAGTTCTAACCTGTACTTTAACCGCAGATATCTCTGGAGGCACATTGTAGACTTTACCAGTTAACTTAGCCATATTTTCTTCCAATTCGGGAAGTTCAATTTCTCGACCGATTTTAAGAATCGCCAAATATGATTTGTCATGAGTTAGTATTCTACCTGTAAGACGCATTGCTTTTCCAGCTAACAAAGGTAGGACACCTGTTGCAAATGGATCCAAGGTTCCACCATGGCCTAATTTTTCTAGACCCATCATATCTCTAGCCCAAGCACTGACTTGGTGTGATGATGGCCCAGGGGCTTTATCGAGAAGGATAAATCCAGATTCAAATAGTTGCTCAACTGTTCGTTCTTCAGGTTTGCAACCATGACTAGGTGAGGTTTGTGCTTCATTGTCAAGGATAATCATTCAAGTTCCTCCAGTATTTTCAAAGCGGCCTCTAGGACTTCTTCTCTGGTGAGGCCAGAAGCATCGATGACATGAGTGTATGGGGTCGTATCTTCTGGGTTTAGCCCGTACATCTCCTGAAATCGGGCAAGGTCTACTTGGCTACGTTTGCGGTTGTTAGACAATGCTAAGTCAAGAGACACTCCTTCTCTAGAAACTACTCTACTAGCCCTGACAGACTCGCTAACATCTAGCCAAAGACGAATGCAATCTAACTCTAAGATATGCGCCCACCAACCGCACAAGCGGCTTTCCATTACTTCAGGACCTGCAGAATCGGACATTCTTGTTTTCAAAATATCGTCTAAGGAACGATCTACTGATTGGTCATCAGCACAGATTTTACCAAATTCACCGAGTGAAAGGTTTCGGTTTTTTGCCTCTTGGCGAAAAATGTCTCCACCATTGAGTGAAGACCATCCTCTTGCTTCACAAATTGCTGCAACTAGAGTACTAGTTCCACTACCTGGGTGGCCAGAAATAGTGATTCGAACCATTCACTCACCGCCACTCATGACGGCAGATTTTGCAGACGTTCGTGTTAGGTCCGTCTCTCTCAATCATAGTACCGCCACACTGCGGGCAAGCGTTTTTGCTGCCAGTTCTAGTCACTGCTGTGACTTCATCATCAGT
>Ga0233426_10003823_pt1 | contig 11617 bp, 7 predicted proteins | sample SI_118_April2016_6_FD_179875 | JGI IMG/M metagenome (GOLD analysis project Ga0233426, IMG submission 179875) | Seawater microbial communities from Saanich Inlet, British Columbia, Canada - SI_118_April2016_10_MG | ecosystem: Environmental > Aquatic > Marine > Inlet | place: Canada: British... | reverse complement strand
AGAATTATTAATAAAACAAAAAGAAATTGTAGCTCTTACTAAAAAACATTCTATTTTAGCTCACGTATCTACAAATGAAAATACTGATTTCTATGACTATGATGTAGAATTAAACGAAGAAAGTGTTATAAATTTCTTAACTGAACTAGAATCATTAGGGCAAAAAGAAAACAATAAAAAAATTGCTGATATGGCAGCAGAAGAAACGAATGATACTATGTTATCTGAAACTGACATTGCAGATATTAAAGCTACAGTTCAAAATTTCAATAAAGAAGTAAAAGGTAATATTAAAATTAATAAATCTAATTTGGAATATTTCACACTTACTTTCTCTCATACAGATGGTGGTTTCACTTTAGAAAATACTGAAACAGCTCTTAATATAATCGTAAACGATACGATGGAAAAAGCTGAAATTTCATATAAAGCTACTAAATCAGCTGGGAAATTAGATGGAATAATCATGGCCATACAAGACTCAAAAGAACTAATGAATGGTACACTGGTTATTGAAACTGATTGAACTACCACTGATGCAGCATTCAACGCAACTGCTAAAGATGAATTTACTGGTGAAGAACTTAAAATTAATATGCACATTGCTGATACTACAACTGCTGAAGATGTAGTAATAGAAGAACCTACTGATGTGATTGACTTCCAAGAAGTAATTTCTCAAATGATAGGTGGAATGATGTGAGCTCCAATTCAAATGGAAACGGAATCTGATGACATGGATAACTTACATATGAATACTGGTGATATGAATTTAGATATAGAAGGTGGAAATATTGATATGAGTACTGAAGGTATGAATTTAAAAATTACTGATGGTGACATAGAAATAAAATCTGATGATATGAATATTTCAATTAATGGATAATTAGAAAATTAAAAAAACATTTCTCAATTGAGAAATGTTTTTTTAATTGAAAAATTTCAATTTTCACTACAATAAATACAATAAAATCTAAGTAATATATATGACATTTGAAAGAAAAAATATAGAGTCTAAACAAAATCCATTAATAAGATTAGTAAAATTATTCATCTGGATTTTTATAATATTTATTTGAATTAAATATATTTGATATTCAAATTTTACATCTACTCCTTTAGTAAAAGAAGAAAAAAATATTACTGTTAAATCAGGTGAAAAATATTCAGACATAGCAACAAAATTAGAAATTAATCAAACATATTTTAAAATATATAAAAAATATAATTCAGTAGATGAATTAAAAGTATGAAATTATAAAATTCCTGAGAATGCAAATATTTCTCAAATTCTTAAAGCTCTGCAAGAACCTATTTTTCAAACTGAGAATATCACACTTTTAGAGTGATGGAATATATTTGATATAGATGAAGCTCTTACAAATAAATGACTTATAGAAAAATGAGAATATATTCAATATACTGAAAATGCTGAAAAGATTCATGCATTAACTGAATTTTTTCCATTTTTAGAATGAGTTTCGACTCTTGAATGATATTTATATCCAGATACATATACTATTGATCCATCGTTATTTGCTATCAATAAATTTGTAATATTTCAACTAGAAACTTTTGAAACAAAAGTCTATAATAAATTATTTCAAAATAAAAATATAACACTTGAAAATATGCAAAGTGTTATAAACCTCGCAAGTATCGTAGAAAAAGAAGAAAAAGTAACAGCAAACAAAAAAACTGTTGCATGAATATTAAAGAAAAGATTGCAAGAAAATTGGTTTATTTGAGCTGATATCACTGTGTGTTATCCTTATAGACTTACTGCAAATGAGTGTAAACTTGTTGTTTCAAAATATATTCGTGATAAAAATGATTATAATACAAGAACGAAACTAGGCCTTCCAAAAACTCCAATTTGAAATCCAAGTTATGAGACAATAGAAGCAACTCTCAATCATAAAAATACTCCATACTATTACTATCTACATAATACAAAATGACAAATATATTATGCAAAAGACAATGCAGGTCATGTGTATAATAAAAATAATTTTATGCGTAAATAATCTAAAAATAAACCCTTGGTAATCCCAAAGGTTTATTTTTTGGTATATATAATATTTTTGATATAATAAGTTCAATTTATTTACATAAAATTATTTTATGAAAAACATATTTATTTTATTCCTATTTTTAGTTTTCAGTTATTCTACTGTTTCTGCAGCACAATCAGATAAAGTAAAAATATCTGAAACTGATTTTTCTCAAAATTGTTATGAATATTATTCTGAAATTCCTAAAGGAAAATTAAGTCCTGGTGAAGTATTTCAATATAATTCTCAATATCATGAACCAGTATTAATTCAATGAGATTTTTTATTACATACTCAACATTTTTCGATCAACGAGAAAAAGTATAATTATTCAAGTTCAGAAATAGATAATTTTGAATACTTAAATGATCTTAATAAAAAAACTTTTATAGAAATTGATACGAGTGAAAATAATATTATAAATCTGGATTTTTGAGAATTTATCAACGATAAAAATTTAATGATTAATTTAGATTACTCAGCCAAATTCCACTGAACTAGTTTTTCTATCAGTGCGGATGGACAGAAATATACTCCAGTAGATATAAATGATATTCAAAATTATGGCTTTCAATATATTCGTATAAATTTTTTCAGAAATATAAAAGGTATTGCTCAAGAAAAAATAATCATAAAAGAAATTAGTTTCTCTCATTCTAATTTTAACTATGTTATTGCTAATAATTCTACTCAAAAAATTCAAATTTTTGCAAATAATAAATGTAGTTCAAGTTTTTCAAATATTACTTATTCAAAAGAATTACCAACTAATGTAAATACTCAAAAATTATCATCATATTTTGAAATAAATTCTTCATTAGTAGAAAATCCTGAAAATGATTCAGATAACGACGGAACATTAGATAAAATAGACAATTGTCCTCTTATACATAATCCATTTCAACAAGATTCAAATAGTAATGGAGTTTGAGATTTATGTGCAGATGATGACAAAGATGGAATATACTGAGATAAAGATAATTGTGTAAATACTTATAACCCAAATCAAAAAGATATAAATAGTAATAATATTTGAGATGTTTGTGAGTTTGATATTGATAAAGATTGAATTTATGATAGTGTTGATAATTGTAGAAATATAGCTAATCCAAATCAAACAGATTCTGATAGAGATAATATCTGAAATTCTTGTGATAATTGCAAACTATATAACCCTAGTCAACTTGATAAAAACCAGAATTGAATTTGAGATATATGTGAAAAAACAGATTCACATTTACAAGAAAATGATGATGATAAAGATGGAATTATAAATTATAAAGATAACTGTCGTTATATATCAAATCCTGACCAACAAGATAGCGACAAAGATAATATCTGAAATTCTTGTGATAACTGTAAAGAAATTCAAAACTCTGAACAAATGGATAAAAATGATAATTGAGTTGGTGATATGTGCGAAGACTCTGATGATGATTGAATCCAATGATATTTAGATAATTGTATTCATATTAATAATTCTGATCAAAGTGATGATAATAATAACTGAATTTGAAATAAATGCGAAGATACCGATTATGATAAAGTAATTTTTGCAAATGATAACTGTCCTTTCAAGCATAATCCAGATCAAGCAGATATAGATAAAGATGGCATTTGAGATACTTGTGATGATAAAGATGATAGATTTATAGAATCTAATAAAACTTTCTTTATTATTCTTCTCGTAGTTATTGTAGCTCTATTCTGAATATGAATTGTTTCAATGTTAAAAAAATTACAATAAAATATTTATATATAAAATCTCTTATTTTTAATAAAAAATTATGTTTAAACTATTAAATAAAATAGCTTGGTTTATCTCCACTATATTTTGATTCATTTTTATTTTTCTCTTTTGAATTTTAATAGATGAAATGGATGGAAATTATTCTCTTCTAGATGACGATATGTTTCTAGTATGGGTTATATGAAGTATCCTAATAGGTATGATCTTCAAAAAAATATTTCTTTCTGAAGATTTCATTATAACCAGATTAGAATTTTTTGCTGAATGAATTGAGAAAATTATTTATTGAAAGTTAAAGAAAAACAAAACATTAAATATTAAAAGTTCTCAAGAAGAGAATGCACTAAATCTATCTCAACCTCTTACTCATAAAGAAGAAATAAAACAAGAGTTTATTTCCAAACCTATTCATAAAGAAGAATCTCATGAAAAAGTAAATATTATTTCTCAAGAAAATATTGCTCACGATGAGGATGAAGACACTAATTATGATCAAGAAGAAAATGAACCTGAAGAACCTTCTAAAATTGCTATATATATTAAGAACTTCTTTGCAGAAAATATATTAGCAAAAATTGGTTCAATCTTAGTATTTCTAGGAGTTGTATTCTTGATGAGTCTCATTTGGAATGAAATTCCATCAGTTGGTAAAATAATTATTGGTTTTGCAATTGGTTTCTGAACTTATTTTGCATGAGTAATTTTAGATAAAAAATGTCTTACTGGTGAATCTAGAATACTTCTAGGAACATGAGTGTTAATTAATTTTCTCGTTATTTTAGCTGGAAAGTATATTATTTGAGACAACTATTCAGATGGAAATACAATTTCTTCATGAATACTTACTACAGGAGTTACTTTCTTATTCTTAATACTAAATACAGTATTTTGAGTTGTAACATCTATGGTTTATAAATCAAGAACTATATTATTATTTTCGTTCATTTTTGCATATATCAATCCATTTTTAACTGGTGGAGACTCTGTTAATCCATATACACTTGTTGGATATTCTATGATTGTTTCTCTGTGAGCATTATTTATTGGAACAAAACAAAATGATAATATATTAAAATATTCTGCATTTATTCTATGAAATATTTTATTCTTAGTTGCTCCATTTAGTACGGAAATCTGATGGATGACAAAGTTAATCGCAAGTGCAATACTCGGTTTTTTAACTATTTTAAATTTTTCTCAAACATCAAAAGAAAGTATGCCTAGTATATTCATAACAAACTATATATTTATCATTGGATTACTTATTGCTGGTTCAGATAATGGTATACTCCAAGCTGGAACAAGTTTTATATCATACATGTTATCAATCTTATTTTTCTTTGCTATTGGTATTTGGTTATTCTTGAAAAAGACTTTCATATCAGTATGATTATTGTTCTCGCTCCCTATATTAATAGTCTTGTGATTAATTTTTTCAGGAAGTATGTGATTCATAACTCCTGCTCTAGCCATTATAGTACTTGCCTACTTAATTTGATTTAATTTCTTAGAATCTATTCTAGCACCTGCTATGAAATACATATTCTTCTGAATATTAGGATTATTCATATTTATGGTAAATTCATTTTTATCAATAAATAGTATAGAGTTGAATATCATGAGCTTCATCACAGTGGTAATTATTTCATTTATATTCTTATTTACTTCTTACTTCCTTTCTCGTAAAGATAAGCTTGAATTTTTATACTCAATAGGAACACTCGGTGGAATATTAACATTGGCTCCCGTACTGATTCTTTCATCTAAATATAATTTTCCACTCGATTGAAAAGGTACTCAAATGACAGAGACAATACAAACTATGGAATTATTATCAATTATTTCAATAATTATTTTTGCATTAGCAAACTGGATACTTCCATTTATTAATAAAAACTTAACTGAGAAATGAGCAAATATTAAAAATTTACTTATTTGAAGTATCTTCTGAATATTATTTATAGGATTCCAATTATTTAATTACTGAAATACTTACTTCCCTGGTATAACTCTAGGATTAAGTTTCGGTTGATTAGCTATTGTGTATTTTGTTCTTTCATACTTGATGATGAATAAAATTTGAGTAGAAAATGTAAAATCTGAAGTCTCTTCAAAAAATACAATATTCTCATATTTATTTATATCTATATCTCTATTCTCACTTGCTATAGCATTAGTATTTGCAAATAATCCAGAAATAATTTCTACTGTTTGGTTATTTGAAGCAACGATATTATTTTATTTCTATAGCAATACAAAAGAAACTAAAATATTCTGACTTTGAATGATATTATTTATAATTTGAATATTCCAATTATTCGATTTACCAGTATCAGAATGAGAATTTTTATTCTTAATTCCTTTCTCTCTTATATTAATATCTCTTGTCTTTAATTTAAAACTATTAGATTCAATCAAATCAGGTGCTGGAAGAGTTTTTCATGATATATTTCATCTATTATGAATCTGTGTATTAGCATCTCTTTTAATAGAAATCATTCCAAGTACATGACATGGTTGGAGTACACTTTGAATAAGTATTTTTATACTTATATTATGATTATTATATTCAAAAATTACATCTCATATTCTAAAAATATTCTTTATTATTAGTCTTTGAGCTTTTATGTTTGGACAACTTGATAGTTTAAATTCAGTAATACGTAAAATTGATAACAATGACCTTTCTTACTTAAGAATCTTACAATATTCTGCATATGGAGTACTAGCATGAACTGTTGTATTCTGGAATAAATTTAATATAGCTAAGTTTTATAATAAGTTTATTAATGGTATTTTTATATTCTATACTCTCTTAATAATCTCAGAGTTTGTATTAGATATTTTTAATACAACATTTGCAGTTACTATCTTCTGGGCAGTAATTTCATCAATTTTATTATTCTACGGTATTAGTTCTGATAAGATTAAACTGAGAACAATCTGATTATATCTTTTAACATTAGTACTAGGAAAAATATTTCTATTTGATATATGGGAAATAGACGAAGCTATTACAAGAGTAATTGCTCTGATAGTAATTTGAGTATTACTTATTGTAATATCAACAAAATATACAAAAAAATACTGAAATAATTTGGCATGAGAGTTTGATTTTGATAACCTTATTAATAAAGATTCTAAAGTAACTTCAACTAATAATCATAAAACAGATGATGATACTATAAGTACACATTTAGTTAATATACATATTGAGGATATTGATATAACAGATATAGATTCCGTTAAATTTTATCCAAATGAATGAAAATCTTTTACAAGTAAAGCAAAAAATTTAAAGAAAATTGTACGTTTAGTCTTAGAAGAAAAACCCTGTGGAACTTTTCAAGCAAATGAACTCTTAGATACATATAATTATATTAAAGATAATTATAAATCTCAACTTTCAAAACGTGATTTTGATATGATCAATTGAGCTATTCATAATTTTGTCACAATCTGATGAAAAGTAGAAGTTAAAAAAACTGACTAAATAGTCAGTTTTTTTTGTATATAAATAAATAATATGATAATATTAAATATATATAAATAAATAAATAAATATTATGCCAATTCAAAATAATAAATCTCCTAAAAAATATAGCCATCTTATTTATTGAAAAGATTTTAGAACTGTCTTTGATGATTTTTCACAATTGATTCATAATTATAAAAAAACTTTTTCAAAAGATGGAGACAAACTTATCTATTTAATTAATAGGAAACATAAAAATGTAAACTACTCATTACATGATGTTTTCTTTCGTTTCAGTGGAAGGATATCAACTCCTTACAAATCATATAAAGATAATTTGAAATTTGAAAAAGATATAAATGAATTTAAATTCCATATTGAAAAAGAACATATAAAGGTTGTAGAAGCTCACATACATATTCAAGATTTAATGAGTAAGAATGAGATTTATCGTATCTACACGAATACAATCGAACAATTGATGGATGATAATCATAACCTACTTTCTAGATTATTACATATCATTACTGTAGATTTAAATGCAGAAATAAATGACTTCATTATTTCAAAAAAAGAATTTTCTCGTATATGTGCTAAGATATTAGAAAATCTTTCTATTTCATTACATATTATTTATTGTAATTTTCGTTTTCATAAAGAAGTTAATTATAATACTTTAACACAATTATCTAAAAAGGATTTACAACCAGGAGATATTATATTATTTGATGAATACAAATATTATACATCTAGTTATGCTAGAAAAAGAATAGTAAAATGACTCTGATCAACGATACTACATTCTGCAATCATTTATAAAAAATCAAAAAACAATGATACTCTTGTATTTCATGCTGGTTGAGATAACAGAATGAAGTCTTATGTAGAAGAATTTCAAGCAATTGAATGAATCAAATATCTCATTCTCAGATACAGAAAATGATTATCTAAACATGATCAAAAGAAAATGACAAAATTAATTTGAAAAGAAATTAATAAGAAATTTAGTCTATTAAAACTTTATTGAGTTGTTTTCAATTATTGATTAATGGATTTCTATAATAAATATTTAGTAAGATTGTTCCCTAATATTACTATATGAAATAATCCTTTCCGTAGTAAATGAGTCTTTTGTTCAGAAATTATTTCAATGATTTATAGAAAATTTCATAAAAATTTATGAAATTATACAGATAATTCTATGATTTCACCTATTGATATATTTAATTCCTATGAGTTAGACATCATTGGATATATTGATGATAATACCGAAGTTAATAATATAAAAGAGAAAACTATAAATAACGATATTCATCCACTTGAAGATAATATTGCAGAAGATATTCTGGAAAATGAATGTCTTGATAATGAAATTCAAGATTATAACGATAATGATAACAAATTTTAATTTATTTATAATAAGAAAATATATGTTCGATTATAACAAAGCATTTTCAAGAAATATTTGACTTGTTTCATTAGCAGAACAAGAAAAAATTAAAAATTTTACCATTGCGATTCCAGGTATGGGTTGAGTTGGTTCAAATCATTTAATAGCACTTGTGAGACAAGGTTTTCAAAATTTTAAAATTGCTGATTTTGATGAATATGAAATTCATAATTTCAATAGACAGTACTGAGCAAAAATAAAAAATATATGAAAAAATAAAGCCGCAACTATGATAGATGAAGTTTTACAAATAAACCCTGATTGTAAAATAGAACTCTTTGACCAATGAATAAATCCTGATAATATAGATGATTTTTTAGAATGAGTTGATTTATCTATAGATGCATTAGATATATTTGTACCTCATGCAAGAAGATTATTTTTTAATACAAGTCACGCAAAAAAAATTCCTGTTATTACAGCTGGACCGATGTGATTTAGTTTTGCAGGTGTTATTATGATGCCAGAAGGACCTAATTTTGATCAATATTTTTGTGTTGATGATAACACTTCTGATGAAGAATTAATATTACATTTTGCACTTTGACTATCTCCTTCATTATTACATGCAAAATATATGAGAAATGTTTCTCTTGAAGAAAAATCATGACCTTCATCTATTGCATGAGTATTAGCAGCTTCTAGTTTTATAGTAACAAATGCATTAAGAGTATTACTTTGATGGAAAGGTTTAAAACCACTACCTTATTCACATCAATTTGATTATAGGAAAAATAAGTATGCTTGTAATAGGTTGAATTTTTGATTAAATACACCTTGGCAAAAAATGAAATTAAAAATTGCAATAAAAATGGTAAGTAAGAAAAACTAAAAAAATCTGACTAATAGTCAGATTTTTTTTTATATTTTTTTTGCAATAATAGTTACATATATTCAGATTTTACCATCTAATTTTTCTTGTTTTTCAAATTTATCAAATAGAATTTCCCATCAATCATAATATGATTTTAACGCTTCTAAATCTAATATTTTATAAGGAAACTCTAAGCTCATTCATTTTGCTGGAAGTTTGATATAATTAATTCCTTCTATATTTGTATGACTTTGCATCTTATAAATCATCTCTGAAAATTGTTGCTGATCTTTTGCATACTGTAAGCTCATATTTGAGAAAACACAATCATAAATATCTGGAAATTCAAATTCAAACATATCTCCATGATATAGATTTGAAATTTGTTTTTTTTCTTTTAAATCATTTTGTAAACGCAAATATCCTATTTCAGATAAATCTATTCCATCTACTTCATATCATAAATCTAATAACTGTTTTACATGTCTCCCAACTCAAAATCACAAATCTACAATGTTTCCTTTTTCTAATAATTCATGAATCCTTTGAACTTCTTTTTCACCTCATATACTCCATGGGTTTTCTATATTCTTAAAGAAAGGATCATGATTTGCTTCAATAGTTTTCATATATATTATAAGTAATATAATTAATTCTCTATTTAGTATAAACTATATTCATCTCATAAACAAAAAAACTAGTATTACACTAGTTTTTATTTTATATCTCAAATAATTTCAAAAAATTTATCAATTTCTTCTGTAGTATTGTATATATATAAACTTGCTCTGACTGAATGAGCATGACCATATGTTTTGAAAAGTGGTTGTGCACAATGCTTTCCAGAACGAACTGCAATATTTTTTTCAGCTAATACTTCTGCTACATCATGAGAATGGTGTCAATCAAGTACAAATCAAAATACTGAAACTCTATTTTTAGGCTTTATAGATCATACAATATGAAAGTTTTTATATTGTTTTGCTTTTTCAAGAAAATATTCGACTAAGTTGTGTTCTATTTGTTCAATTGTAGTATAACCTCAAATAGAATCAATATATTCAAATGCTTTGAGTAAACTCACAGCTCACGTTATATTAGGAGTACCTGGTTCATATTTATCAGGTAATCCACATGATTTATATCATTCTTGTGTCACATCAGCAATTGCTCAACCTCCTGAGAAAACACATTCCATCTCATTGAATAATTCTTCTTTTCACCAAAGTACTCCAATCCCAGAATCAGCGAATACTTTATGACCTGTGAAGAATAAGAAGTCACAATCTATTATTTGCACATCAACTTTCATATGAGGAACACTTTGAGAAGCATCAACTATAAAAATAGTATCTTCTCTTTTTAATTTCCCTACTCTTTGTAAATCAAACACTTGACCAGTAACATTTGAAACATGAGTCAGAGATATGATTTTTACTGATTTATCATATTTTTTTTCAAAATCATCAAAATCAAGATCATAATTACTATCTACATTTATAAATTCTACGTTTATTCAAATTTCTTCTTTCAAAATAAGCCATGGTACAATGTTTGCATGATGTTCCACAATAGAAAGAAGTACAGTGTCTCCTTTTTTTAATTTATTATTTCTTCTCAGAGTTTGAGATAATAAATTAAGAGCATATGTTGAATTAAATGTATAAATAATTTCTTTCCAAGAAGGAGCATTTAATACTTCAGCTGTTTTTACTTTTGATTGTTTATATAAAGCTTCTGAATTTTGGGCAATATCATACATTCCTCTATGAATATTTGAATAATCGTTAGATAAAAATTCTGTAATTCCTTCAATAACCATTTTTGGTTTTTGACTTGTAGCTGTTGAATCAAAGAAAATTAGATCAGGATTATTTGAAAATATTGGAAAATCTACTTTAAAGTTTTTCATTATTTTATTATTTATTATTATTTTTTTGAATTATACAAAAAAAAACTAGAAAATCTAGCTTTTTTCATTCTTATAATTTTTTACATTAAGATTGAATATAGAAATCAACTGAATAATTTACTTCTATGTCATTTCATTTCAAATTTGTCAGAATAAATTCAA
>Ga0233426_10003819_pt1 | contig 11624 bp, 8 predicted proteins | sample SI_118_April2016_6_FD_179875 | JGI IMG/M metagenome (GOLD analysis project Ga0233426, IMG submission 179875) | Seawater microbial communities from Saanich Inlet, British Columbia, Canada - SI_118_April2016_10_MG | ecosystem: Environmental > Aquatic > Marine > Inlet | place: Canada: British... | reverse complement strand
TACCATACCATACCAATCATGAACCTCTGTATCTACGCAAGCGAACTCGCGGTTATCACCGGACACAACCAATATAAAGATATTAGTGAGATTATTGTTAAAATCTGGCAGAAAAACTTTCCAGATGACTATGAAGCTATTATTGCAGAAGCCGGGGTTGTTGTAGAATCTACAGATGAATTTATTAATCGTATTTCTAAGGAGAATAATATTAACATCAAGGAAAAAATGAAAGCATGTCTAGGATCTAATGATGTAGTTGATATGAATAAAGCTAAACAGGAAATTCTAAAGAAGTTTGATACAATTCCAGAAAAGGATAAGAAACTAGTCCAGAGCTGCATTACAGAAAAAACAAACACTAATTTTGGAACAAAACACGAAAATTCTGGAGTTGCTAAGTATACAGAAATTTATGGAGATAAAGTAAATACAGTAGATACCTTTTTCAAAAGGCATATGTTTAAAACCGAACACAACTGGTTTGTTGGTGGTAAAATTGATGGGATTAATGATGATAATGTACTGATTGAGGTCAAAAATCGTATGAACCGATTGTTTTACAAACTTAGGGATTATGAAAAGGTTCAGATTTATGCCTATATGTATATCCTAGAATTGGAAAATGCCAAACTGGTCGAATGCTTCAAAAAAAGCAAGGAATGTACGATTAATGTAATTGATGTAGAATTCGAACAAGATTTTTGGGAGAATGAAATCTCGATGAAAGTCGAAAAATTTATTAAACAATTTGAATCATTCCTAAAAAGTAAATCACGAAAGTTGGAACTAGTTAACATATTGTTTAGCTCCTAATCCACTGGTTATTTTAAGTATATTATAATGTACCGCATATATATTGAAATTGTAGCTATAATAAAATGAATTATCTGCTTTTTTTGGTATATCCTTCACATTTTGCCTCAATCCTAAATCTATATTCATTTTGAAATTATCTATTCTTGAAAAATTACAGGCTCCTGATGGCTGGAAATCTGTTGGATTTAGAGAAAAAGAATAGACATGAATACCATTTTTTATTTTACGTTTATGGTGTTGATATGGTTGTTGTAAATTAAAATAATCTGCATCCTTTTTGTCTAATCTTACCTGACCATTAAATATTAATTGTAAATTTTCAATAATATTTTTATTAAAAAATTCTTTTTTATATTCATCAGCTGCTCGTGCTGGATTATACCTATTATAATGATAAAAATTTCCAAGACTTTGACTATAATATGCGTTTTCTATATTATGATATCTATAACTTGTTGGAGATACATCTTCTATAGTCCAATTAGAATAATTATTCCAGTTATTCACATATTCCATATCTGAACGTTGTGATACTACGATTAGTTCTTTTACCGGATGGTGTAATATAATATTATGATCCTTAGTTGAAGTAACTCCCTTAATAGTAGGTGGCTTAAAAACATCTTCTATAAGATATTCGTGACTATTTATAGCAAATCTATTCCGTTCGTCTTTATCTAAATATACATATTCTGCCTCTAAAGCAGGTTTAATATCAAATGTTGTATTTTCTATAAATCTATTAATAGTTACTCCAGAACCATCCTGACTAACTGATTTTAACCTTGCTATCTGTTTATTATTATCTGCACCAACACTATCGATATAATCTAAATAGGTATATAAGTCTCTTAATGGATTAAGTTTAACTTCTACTCTTACTTCTGTATATTGTAGCGCTATTAATGGTAAAGCTAATCCAGATGATTTTGAAAAAAAGAAATTCAAAGGAACTTTAATTTTTCTTTTTTTAATAGAAGGTATTAGATCACTCGTATTCGTAATTCTGGTTGTATGTCTATATATTACTTCCGAATTTAATGGTGAATTGATATTATGTTGAACTGATACGAGGTCAATATCTGCTGAACCTCTAACATGTGGATAATGTGAATAATGTAATTTTACCTTTGCATCATATGATGATTCCTCTAAATAATTATTGGTTATATTCTTCAGTGGATGTAAATTATTTGTTATAGTATAAGTTTTCCCATCCTTAAAATGTATACTATCTCCATTCATAGTACCAGAATAAAGAGCAACATTATTATCATATTGACCATAGAAATGATAATTATTGTGATTATTTTGAGAATTTATAGCCCAGTTATATAACGAAACTACTGTTGCCCTTACTTTTTCATCAAATGCTTCTCGTGTTTGTGTCCCATCTATCAATGAACTTGTTGGGATATCTGCTGTAAGAACACTACTGGGATTAATTGAATTTTTTACATTGTAAATGTAGACGTTATCAGTATCTTCTTGTTTTGTCATATTACCCACTGGGTCATTCTCTAATACGACCGAACCCTTTGTTCCACCATTAGTTATAATTGGATAATATTCACCTTTGCTTTTATTATTAATTTCATTGTGAAGTCCTGGGTTATATAGCTCAGGCACATTTCCAGTCATTTCATCATAAATTTTCTTTTTAGAATCATCATAGATTAATTCAGACATTACCTGGAGATATTCACCCGTATAAGAATTAATCACCGAATCATTTAAAAACAATTTTGTATTATTAATAATATTGGTACCTATATTTTCAACCCATCTAAATTCATAAGGAACACTATTAGCTGTGTTACTTTTTTCATTTCTAGCACCTGAAAATATTTCTGGTAATTCAAATGTAAAATATAAATTAGATAGAAGATCACCATCCCTTTTTATATCACATTCAAGTGTAACATGCTCTGTATTACTTATTTTATTTCCTATTAATTTAATTTTTTTAGAATCAACTGAAAAATTAGAGTATCTTCTATATACTATTTTATAAAAGGATATTTGAGGATTACCTATAAGATTAAAATCTTGTGCTCCTGTTGCTAAAAGTTGTATATAACCCATATTAATATTAAAAGATTATATATAATTATTTTTAAATTTGAATAAATAACAATATTTATAATTAATCAACATGTTCGTTTTTAATAATCAGCAAGAACTCGCATCAAAAAATATTATCCGATTTCTAGATTCTACAGATAAGTTCTTCTTGTTAGAAGGTGACCCTGGTACAGGGAAAACAACGATTATATCTAAAATTTTCGAAAATGATATTTATAAAAAAAAGAAAATAGCATTCTGTGCAACTACTAATAAAGCTGTAACTGTTTTAGAACAATATAGTTCACTAAAGGGGAAAAATATTGCTTATACTACAATTCAAAAACTTCTAAATATAAAACGTAATATTGATGAAACTGGTAGGGAACTATATACTTATAATAATGATAACCAATGTAATAAGTTTAACCTTAAAGATTTTCACGTTGTTCTTATTGATGAAAGTTCTATGATTTGTGAAGATATGTTAGAAGGTATTATACAAAAATCTAGATATTCTAAAACAAAAATTATATTTATTGGAGATAGAAACCAACTACCACCAGTCAATGAAAAAATAAGTAATGTTTTTACAATTGATTTCGGTAAAAATAAAGTTAAATTAGATATTATTGAAAGGTTTAAAAATGATATTTTGAAGTATACAAATTCTATTAAAAATAACAAAAGACCTCCAAAAGAACTTTGCAAAGATAATATCAGATTTATTAAAGAATATAAAAACTGGATTTCAAATTATATGAAAAATATTAACGAATCTATTATTCTTACCTATACTAATAAGAAAAAACGGTTTATTAATAATTCGGTTCGTTCTTTGCTTTTCCCTGATACCATAGAAAAATATAATGTCAATGAAAAAATCATTTTTAATAACTACTATTGTTCCATTGAAAATAAATTCTATTCATCTCAACACGCTACAATCACTGAAATTAAAGAACACGACTTTAGATTTAACCCTCTACCACTTAACAAATTACTGAACCTAAAAGCTTCATTCGGCTATAATTTTAAAACCGTTAAAGAAAAGAACAAAACCTGCCCGATCTGTCTAGAAGATAATATTAATGAACAAACACAACTAAAATGTAATCATTTGTATTGCGACTCTTGTATTAAAGAATGGCTAAAAGAAAATAAATGCTGTCCGTTGTGTAGATTTGTTGTTTATGAAAATACCTTTATGGTGAAAGATAATACAAAAATTACAGAATTGATAAATGAAATTATTGGATTTGTTTCTGATATTACATTTAAAACCTGGAAAATCGGAATTATTGCTAAGAAAAAAAATGAAGATAACCAAATGGTAAACTTCCATGACTACATATATGTTATGTCTGATGAAAGTAAAGAAGATTACGAATTGTTATGTAGTTCTATTAAACAGAAATTTTCAGAAATAAAAAAACTTATTTCTCATAAAAATAAATATAACAATATTATTCTTAAAAGATTATGGGAATTCTTCTATAGCAACTATATTGATGTTCTGGCTGATATTGATTATGGTTATTGTATTACAGTTCATAAATCTCAAGGTTCTACATATAAAAGGGTTTATGTAAATATTATGGATATTATAAAAAACAATACTACTGATACCAAATCTTGTGTATATACTGCTGTTACTAGAGCATCTGATAGTTTAATTGTTCTTAAAACATAATTTAAAAATTATATAGAGTAATATATTATATATATGCATAATGGGGAATTGTTTAAAGAAACTTATTCCAGAAGAATATTCTTTAATTGAAAATTCAGATGAAATTATGCATAAAATAGAAACAAATGCAGAAGATATTGAAAAACTTAGAAATGAATCCCAACAAATTAATAAAACAAATATCGAAAATTTTGAACTTATCCAACAAGATATGGACAAACTCATGTTATTGAATAAAAATTTAAAACAAGAACTTAACTACTTTAGCCACCAGTCACCATCTAAATATGGTGGTTCTACACCAGAAGATTCAGACATTTTTGTAGATGGTCCATCTGAAACCATGTTTTCTACTTCTGAATAACTTAATGCTCTCCTTGTATATTTTAAATTAGATAGATAACCATCAAATCCACCAAAAAGATTTATCCATACATTACCAAAATTCTGCCTGGGTATAGACTCTAATCTTTTACTTTTTTTTATATTACCATTCACATAGATTGTTACTATTTTCTGTTTTACTACAAGAGATATATGTACCCATTTATTTACAGGCATGTTATCTATATCAATAATATTATCCTTAGAGTCTATTGTATTCATATTAATTCTTATCGTATTTTTATCTGGATGGATCCATACCGCTGGGGTGTAAGATACCTCGGCTTTACTATCTCCTTTATGGAACACATGTTTCATATTTTTATCCTTAAATGTAAAGTCATTTACTAATATCCAAAAACTATAGGAAAATTCAATTCCACCATCTTCATTTTCGGATCTATAAAGTATTATATTCTCATCATTATCTGGATTCTGTTCAATTACTAAACTCTTTTTCGCATTTTTCATATCTTTAATAAGATATGGCGAATCCTTCCTAAAAGATTTTAGATATTCAATATATTTTTTAGTAAATACTGCGAAGAAAAATGTTGCAATTCCGATTATCACAAGTGATACTATCTGTCCTATTGTTGAACTATCTGAAAATACCATAGGCATTACAAATAATGATACCATTAATGTCAAAAGACTATATATCAGATATATAATAGAATTTTTAAAATGTTTATTCAGTGTGTTATAAAACAAAGACAAAATCACTAAAGATAGTAAAAACATTATTCCAATAGCTAATCTAATAATCTTATTCACTGTCTTACTTTTTGATACCCCATGAAGGTTTTTAGCACCACTTTTAAGCTTTAAAAACACATCTGATGATAAATTCTTCATTTTACTAAATGTTTTTTTTACACGTGTATTATTAGAATTATTATAACGTGGTGGTGGTGAGTCTGGTACAACATATTTCTTATTAGAATATACACTACTTATTGGAGTTTCTACTGTCTGTTTCTGTTGCTGTGCTACTCTCTGCTGTGGTGTTAAAACCTTCTTAGGAAAAGCAGCTCTTTGTGGTGATACTTTATTAAGTGTAGCTCTTTGTGGTGATACTTTATTAAGTGCAGCTCTTTGTGGTGGTGATACGGAAGTTTTGTTATTTATTTTTTTTGTAATATTAGCGACATTATTAGTCGATAAAGAACCAGAATTATTTACATTAAGATTATTAATTTTTTTTTTAATATTATTAATGTTATTCATTATAATAAATTAAGAAATTTAATTAGAGATGTTCTGGACCGTTTTTATATACGTTATAGATTTTTTTGTAAGAAAATCCTTTATTAGTATAAGTAAGATTAGAAATACGACCATTAAAACCACCATTTGGAGTAATAACAAGACCACCTTCATTAATTTTTGGAAATCCTTTTAGTATAAAACTACTTACCAGTTTTCCATCTAAATATACATCTATACTGTTATCAACAAATGTAAGATTTATATTTACCCATCTTTGTAGTTTAATATTGTTTATAGTAAATTCTTCATGTTCATCCAGATCTATAGCCATATCATTATCATCATTATCATCATTACTATTATTAAAATAACTTGTCGATACTTTAATTTTTAGGTTATTGCTATTTTTAGCTAATATTATAACTGGATTGAATTCATTCTTTTCTCCCTTTTGAACTATAACTTTATCTTGTTTCATACGGTAATTATAATCATTTACAAATATCCAGAAATTAATATTATATTCTAGTCCTTGGGTTGAAGATGGTATAGATTGTTTTGCAACACGTAGTTCCTTTTTAGCGTTATGGATATATGGGATAAGGTTCTGAACAGAAACGTTTTTCTTTGGTTTAACTAAATATTTTTGTGTTAAAAAATAGATAAAAATAGAAATAATGATACAAATTACTGTAAATATCATTAAATTTTTTTTAATAAAAGTTTTTTTTACATACATTACTATATTTTAATAAAATAAATTATATTAGTTGGTTTTTATCTTTTTTATAAAGTTTCATAACATCTTTGTATGATATAGCTGTATTATAGTATATCGCATTAGATATATACCCATTAAAATCATTCTTTTTATCTCCTATAAATAAATTTTTATTGTAGATAAATGGAACAGAAGGTATTAGGACGTGTTTTGTAAGTTTACCATCTATATATATATTAGTATGTCTTCCATCTAATGTAACAACTAAATGATTCCACTTCTGAAGTTTTATATTCTCTATATTAATATCATGTTTGGTTACTTCATCATTCTTATCTCTATATGAAATTTCAACCACAAGTGTATTGCTAAATGGTATATATTTAATATTAGGAGAGCCATATTTTTTGATAATATTTTTTTTGTATTTGTAACTGGTATTCCATAGAGCATTTTCAGGAATATTATTAATATATAGCCATAATGAATATGTAAATTTTATTCCAATATTAGAAGGGGGTAATTTTATATTTGAAATAAACTTGGTTTCCTTTATATCTAATCTATTTTCAAGGAATTCATTTTTTGTTATACTGTTACTCTGATTTGTCTGAGGTTTTTTGTTGAATAGTTGTGTTATGAGTGTTTTATCTGGTATTCTTGGTAGATATAAAAAATTATAAATAGTTCCATTGTATGAATATGGAAAATTAAAGTACATAGGTTTGGTGTTTATAGATATTTTATTACCAAATACCTTTGTAGTTACTAATTTAGTATTCATATAAACATTTAGTGTTTTGTTAGAAATAGTAATACTAATATGCATAGATTCATTCTGTGGAATATCCTCAATATCAGTATATTCTATAATATTATCTTCAGTTTTTGCGCATATTCTTAAATTATTCGAATAAGGGTGCATCCAAACACCTATACTTTGTTCTGGTATTTCAGATTCGATATTATTCCAATAAGAATAATCGAGTTGTTTGTTTTCTATATTAGTTCCTTTATGGAAAATATGTTTCCATTTTGAAAAATTATAATAAAATTCTTTCAAATAAATCCAGAAGGAATAGGAAATATTATTATCAATTGTTGGAGGTCTAATATCATCTGAAATAACATTATAAGAAGTATGTTCTACCTTGTCTAAAGATACTCCATCCTTAATATAATTTGATTTGGTTCGTCTAAAATAAAAAAAGATGGAAATAATAATTACAATAATAATTACTATCTTAATCATATATAATAATAGTGTAAATTTATTTAACAAAAAACATAAAAATTAATAGAATAACTATAATTAATACTAATAAAATAGACAAATTCTTATAATTTAGTTTGTTATATAAATCATTTTTGAATATGCTTGTGTATTTTTCAATTAGTTCTTCATAACTCCATTCTCTTTTATTATTTTTTTTATTAACATTATTATGACACTTTAGAACCCACCTTATTATACTGTCTTTGCTATCAAGACTATATTCTACTGGATTCTCATTTAGAAATTCTTCATAATGAGCTTTACACGTATTACATGGAATAATATGTTTTAAATTGTTAAAAAAAATAGCGTATTCATGTTTAGAATTCGGTGTAGGTTCGTATTCAAATGATATAGTATGAAGGAAGTACCATAGCTTAGGTCCCCACAATTCAGGATCCATATATAATAATAACATATTAATTATAAAAATTATAACTTATATTTAAAAGTATAAGCATAATAAATATAAATGAAAAAAAATGAAATTATTTATTGCTGTAATTGTGGAAAAAAGGGACACAATTACAAAACGTGCCTTTCCCCTATTATTAGTTATGGTGTTATTTTATATAATAAATGTGCAAATGGTCAACTAAAGTATCTGATGATACAAAGGAAAGACACAATTGGATTTATTGAATTTATGAGAGGAAAATATAACATCGAACACTATGACTATATCTGTAATATTTTCAAGATTATGACCAAACAAGAAAGAACTTTGATAGTTAATCATGATTTTGATTATTTATGGGATATGTTATGGTTTAAAAACAGAACTAAACAAACCAAAAATAATATTAGTGAATATAACAATTCTAAGGATAAGTTTAATCATCTAAAAAGAGGACTTTTTGTTGATGAAAAATATGTTACTTTAGACCTAATTAATAAAGAAACACCATTTGTTTATAGTTCACCAGAATGGGGCTTTCCAAAAGGTAGGAGAAATTTGTATGAGACAGATCTTAGGTGTGCTTTAAGAGAATTTGAAGAAGAAACAAATATTTCACCAGAATGTTATAAAATTGTGGACTATAACAAAACGTTTGTCGAAACATTTCATGGAACAAATCATATTAAATACAAACATATCTACTATCTTGCAGAACTAACAGAGGATATTAATATTTCTATTGATAAAAACAATATTAATCAAATATCAGAAATTAGTAATATAAAATGGTATAGTTTTGGTGATGGTTCAAGAATTATTAGACCATATAATACAGAAAAAAAAAAGGTGTTTCGGTATATTAATAATTATATTCGTAACAAGGTAGAAAATAAATAATATGTAATATTAAATGTCTAATAATACTTTTAGTTTTTACCCAAGTCTTGATGATAAAGATTTTAATAAAAAAATCTTGAATAAAAAGGAATTCTATTTAAACCGAACTAAAAAGATAAAAAATTTAGATAATTTAGATGGTATCACAGAAAAATTATGTAAGTTTAATCTTTCGAATAACCAGAAGTTTTTAAAAACATTTATGTCTCCAAACACACCGTACAATAGTATATTATTGTTCCACGGAACAGGTGTAGGTAAAACATGTTCAAGTATTTCTATAGCTGAAAATTTCAAGAACTATCTTGTTTCTAATAACAAAAAAATCAATGTTATGCTTAATCCATCTATTAAAGAAAACTTTAAAAATAATATTTTTAATATAGAAAAATTTAAAAATGGAAAAGGTAAAGATCAATGCACTAAATCTAAGTTATCGGACGAATCTAAAATATCTCCAGATGATAGTAGAGAAGTTATTACAAAAAAAATTAATAAAATAATAAATAATAGATATAAATTTTTTGGTTACATCGAATTTTCTAATACTATTCGGAATCTTAAAAAGTTTAACAATGAAATCTATATAAAAAAGGTAAAGGAAATGTTCTCGAATACTGTTATGATTATTGATGAAGTCCATAATATTAAAGAAGGTGGTAGTAAAGATGGTAAAAAACTACCAGCATATCTACTCGAAATTTTAGGTATAGCAGATAATATGAAACTTATTTTGCTATCTGCAACACCTATGTTCGATAAAGCTGATGAAATTATTTTTATACTAAATTTACTTCTAACAAACGACAAAAGAGAAACAATTCCAAAAACAAACATGTTCGATAAAAATGGTAGAATTACTCCTTATGGAAAGGATGTTCTTTTAGACAAATCCAGAGGTTACATTTCTTATCTTAGAGGTGAACATCCACTAAAATTCCCCAAAAGATTATATCCAGATATTTATGGTGATAAACAACTAATTAAACAATCGGATTTCCCTAAAAAAGATATTAGTGGTAATGAAATACCGGAAGATAAACGTATACAAAATTTAAAAATAATTGGATGTGAAATGAAAGATTATCAGCTTGAACAATATGAATCTATGGATCTTAAAACCAGTGATGATGACTATGGTTCATTTAATATTAATGGACTAATGGCCTCTAATATTGTTTTCCCTAATATAAAAAATTCAGAAAGCATAAAGGATTTAATTGGTGATAGTGGATTAAATAAGCTTGTTAAAAAAAAGAAAAATAAATATAGTTTTTTGAAAGAAGAATATAAAGATTTTTTTGATAAAAAAAAAATAGGCGAATACTCTACCAAAATTTCTAACATTTTAAATAATATTGATGAAAGTGAAGGTGTTGTATTTATCTATTCAAGATTTTTAGGTTCAGGAATTATACCACTAGCACTAACACTAGAATTGAATGGATATAGTAATTATGATGGTTCTTTATTAGAAAATGGAAAGAAACAAGATAAACAATATATACTCATCACTGGTGATAATGAATTATCTAAAAATAGCTATCTTAATTACTTAAAAATAGAAAATGAAAACGAATATGGTAAAAAGGTTAAGGTAATTATAGGTAGTGAAACAGCAGCAGAAGGTTTAGATTTTAAGTTTATTAGAGAAGTACATATTTTAGATCCATGGTTTCATATGAATAAATTAGAACAGGTTATAGGTAGAGCTATTCGTAACTGTTCGCATATTAAACTACCTTTTAAACATAGAAATGTATTGGTTTATCAGTATGCCTCGATTGCACCAAAAAAATATGAAACAATAGATTTAAAAATGTATCGTATTTCAGAACAAAAACAAAAAAATATAGCTGAAGTTGAATATCTAATAAAAACGAATGCTATAGATTGTGGCCTTAACAAAGAACTGAATAGATTCACTGATGCTATTTATAAAAAGGAATTCAAAATAGAAACTTCACGAGAGACTAGACACAAAGTTGGATTACATGATTTAGATAATAGTAAGATTTGTAATTTTAGGAATTGTGATTTTAAATGCCTTCCTGATAGTGATAGTTCTGCAACAAACTCCAACACAATAGATTATAGATTTATAGAAGATAATATTGATGAAATTAAAAACTTTATTAAAACATTCTTTACTAAACAA
>Ga0233426_10003817_pt1 | contig 11624 bp, 4 predicted proteins | sample SI_118_April2016_6_FD_179875 | JGI IMG/M metagenome (GOLD analysis project Ga0233426, IMG submission 179875) | Seawater microbial communities from Saanich Inlet, British Columbia, Canada - SI_118_April2016_10_MG | ecosystem: Environmental > Aquatic > Marine > Inlet | place: Canada: British... | reverse complement strand
TGATATACAAACCGCTTGCTAGTCCTTGGGTAGAGATAGACTGAGTTGCTGTTGTTGGGTTTAATGCTTTTTCACGCACTGTTTGCCCTAGTATGTTATAAAGGCTAACGTTTAACTGTCCTAACTCTGGGCTTATACCTGTTATGGTAACAAAGCTGTCTGAATTTGCTTTGTATACATTTAGAGCCTCTATACCAAAAGCGTCACCATTAGAGAGTACACTGTTTGATTTAAATACAATAAAAAATCTATCCACTCCGCTTAGGTTGCTTTGCGCTACTAGCTCAAAATCTTGGTCTTTTAAAGAGGTAAGGGTGCCGTTTAAAGTATCTTCTAGATATACGTAGATATCTTGTGGCAGCTCCATATCTGCAATACTAACGCTGAAGGCCTGTCCTGCATTTTGTCTTATCTCTAGTGGCACTCTGGTGTTTTGCAACGCATCTATGCCCATAGCGTTTATTTCAAATGCAAATTCTTGACTACCCTGCGGTAACCTTGTGCTTAACTTGGTTGATTGGTTATAGGCACCTGCATCATATCCAGGATCAAGATCTAGAGAAAGTCCATCTCTAAAGTAGAACTTAGTTGCAGCCTTTTGCGTCTCTCCATTAAATAGTTTTAATTCTAGTTTATAAACCAGAGGTTGAGGCCCTGCAACAAAATCTCCACTGCCGGTAGTGGTACGCATAGCTGTTGTGAAATCAAGGGGTGTATCTACAGTGTTTGCTGCTGCTACCCAAAATCCTTGACCAGGAGCGATAGAAAAAGCATCAGAAGTATTATTGTATGTAGTATAGCTAGAGCCATTCCAACCATAGACACCTAGAAAACTACCGTCAATAACACCGCTATTAACATCCATAAAGTTGTTAACTGCTTCGGCAGCCGTATTTCCGTTAATGTATGACGGGAAAGGGTTTGAAACCAAATTCCATCTTCTTCCAACACCGTTTAATCCGTTATTATTTATAACATTGATACTTTGGGAAGTAGTTTGCATAGCACCTGTAAAGGCAACTGCAGTTCCTGCGGCTCCTGGAGGTGGAGGAGATACTTCAACAGTTGCCATAGAATATCCTTGGCCAGTGGTAAAGCTTCCTGTTTGCGAGGCAGTTTCATACCTTATCCAATCGCCTATTGCATTGTCATACTGGCTAAAGGCGTAATCACTTCCAAGCACTTCAATATTAGCTCCATTTGCAGTTGTAAAATCTGTAATGGTCATAACAGTGGGTGATCCTACTAAATCCCAACCGCCACCAAAACCGTCGTTATAAGAATTGACAAATCTATTGTATGTGATATCTCCAGTGGCCGTACCTGTTACAATTAAGGATGAGAAATCATCTGCAGTAGAGTTTAGGGTAACTGTGCCATCATTGGTAAAATCTCCAGATACGGTTAGAGAAGAGCTCTCATCTATAGTTAATGTGTTGCCAGAGGCTACCGTCACGGATTGAGCTACAGCATCAGTGCTTGAAATTGTTGGCTCGTTTGTAAAAGTACCATCTATAAAAACAATATCACTACTGGTAGGAACCGCTCCTGTACTCCAGTTTGCAGCAGTTGACCAATCGTTTGGTGTTGTTGGATCATCTCCTTGCCAAGTCACAGGAATTGCAATATTAATATTATCAACTCTCCATTTAGAGGTAGAACCACCTCCAGTTCCAGAAGATGTATAACGAAAAGCAAAAACTACTGAAGTGCCGGTAAGGCCAGATATATCAACATCACCTGATTCAGTTTCGGCTTGAGAATCTTCTGGTGAAAATGTAGGTGATAAAGAAGAATTCCAAGTAGTTGTTGATACATCTCCTGTAAAATTTGTTGTATATAATAATTCTATTCTAGGGTAAGTCGTATCAGTGTATTGAGTCCAACTAGTAAATGACAAGGTTTCTCCTGATTGACCATCCATGTTAAACTCTGGACTAACCAGATAATCATCAGCAGCACCACTTGACCCAAAAGCATTTGCTTCGAAATATCCATCACCATCACAAGTCCACTCTTGTTGAGCACCTACAGTGAATACAGTCCAGTTTTGGGTGCCACAATCTGAAAAATCTTCGCTATATGGTATAGAGCCAGATGGGAGATCATTATCTTCATTGGTTACAGTTGTTGTTTCAGATAAGCCAGCATAGGCAGCATCAGAAAGTGCATCATCAACGGCAACCGTAATTGCTACATCTTGATTCCCATCTTCAGTTGCATCATCAACACCTGAAACAGTTATAGTTTGGGAAGTGTCCCAATTTGAGCTTGTAAAAGTTAATTGTGATGGTGTCACTGTTACCTCTGCTGTATTACCACTTGTTATATCTAACACCACATTACTAGTTGGTGCTGCATCCAAAACAGCAGTAAAAGTTGCTGTGTCTCCTGCCTCTGTTGTATTACCTGATACCTCGCTCAAGGTTATTCCTGGTAATCCAGAAGAACCCGTCGCTATCAATTCTAGATTACGAAGTCTTACATCTTTACCTGAGGTTCCATTACTTGATATTCTGATAACAACTTGGCTAGATAAATTATTTAAAGTAAAAGCACCTCCATTTATGTAGCTTGAAGACGGTGGTGTATTGGATATTTCAGTTTGTGTGTAGGTATTTCCATTATCGGTGGAAAACTCAATCTTAGCGGGATTGTTTGTTCCACCACCGTATGTGGCTACATCAAGAGAAAATTCAGCAGAGGTGTAAGCTGAGAGGTCATAAAAAGCGGTAATAATAAAATCATTGGTAGTACCATCTTGTACTAACCAATAACTCCCCTTATCTATTAGTTGTGATGTTACATTATTTTCAAACGTCCAACCTGATGGTTCAGAACCACCTCCAGACTCATTAAAAATAGTAGTTTGCCCAAACCCTATCTGAGTAAAACAAACAAGTGCTATACTACAAAGAATTATTTTAAAATTAATTGAATTTAAGAGTGTTTTGTTAAAGTTATAAAGTGTCTTCATAGCAGTTATTTAAAAGATAATGTTGTGGAAATTATAAGAATATAAATATAAAAAATTACTATGTATTAAAGACTAATTATTTAGTCTTTAATCTTAGTTTATAAACAAATAGCTAACAACAAAGCTTAAGGGTAAAATAGTAAGGCTGTTTTTACCTAGCAAGGTGAGTGAGTGGTGGTTTAATAGCGGTTGAGGTTGAAATCTAGAGAAAAAATAAATTCAATTTTGTAATTATATTTTTTTTAAATGCTCCTTTAAGTAGTTTAATTCTAGGATATAGTAAAAGAGCCAAACCCTATGTTTTTTGTAAACAATAGCTTTGTATAAAGTAGAAAAAACCAACTTTATACTATTATAAAATTTAATTATGGCATTGCGCCTATTTGCTTTTCTGGGGTTTGTAAACTGTTCTTTAAATAAAATGAGATAGGCTTTAGTTTTTTTTGTTTTTGTATACTCCAAAGAATCTGGAGAGTTAAATACCTCACAGCAGGCTGCCAAAAAACAATTTAGTGGATGACTTAACCCCTTAACAGTGTTAACTGCATTTTTTGCAGATACTTTTTTTGAGAGTAAAAAAACATCGTAGGCATTTCTTAGGTTTATTGTTCTGTAACGAAACCTGAAATCATTAATTTGGTTTGAAAGTATAGACAGATTAAGCATATTACCATCACTTAGCATTGCAACATTATCTATAACCTGGATGTTGCTTTTTATAGTGTTATAATTAAACTCTTGCGTATAATCTTCTATCAAAAGCTTGTCATGTATTTCTATGGCTGCAATAAAACCATCTTTAATCAATCTTGGATAGTGCTTACTCCAGGGGTAAGGATACTTTGTCGCCAACTGTTTTTGTTTACAATACCCCCACTCTTTTAAAACCTGTATTGCTTTTGGGTAGTCTTCGCTAGAAAAAAGAAAATCTATATCACCAACCATTCGCTCTGTAATATCATTATAAAGACCCGCCAACAAACTGGCAGTTCCTTTAATAAATATTGGGGTGATGTTATGAGATAATAAAAATGTGTTCAGCTCTTTTGCCTGAGAGATAATTTGGGTATTTCTATCTCGATTTGTATCTGCAACATGCTCCATAAAATTAAGTAACTCCTGGGGCACATAGGTTAAAAAACCCTCGCGTTTAAGTGCGCAATACATCGCTGGAAATACATAATGGCCCGTACTTACCTCAACCACAAACTCCCAGTCTATATCGTTTTTTTTAAGACGCGCTTCTATGATTTGTTTGTTTTTTTTCTCTTGAGAAATCGTCAAACACATGGCAACAAAATAAAAAACGTCTTTATAGCTCATCTCTAAAGAGTTTAGAAACCTGAGTTACCATCTCATTGTTATTAGAATAGGTAAGTTCAAAACAATCTAAAGCGGCAAACCAATCTAAGAAGATGGCTGCATTTTCCTTTATTGGAGACAGCCAAGAATCTGGCACCAATTTTTGGAAAGCGGTTATTTTATCTATTTTTTCGCAAGACAAAGGAGCGTCTTTTATATACTTTATAAACACAAGGCCTTTGCATGGTAAATGGCTAGAAAAATCACTGTTGTTTGGCTTTAAATACCTAACAATTTTTTGCGCCACCTTCAAGTCATATTCTTTACTATCACTCAGCTCTGGATAGAGGGGAAGTAGCGTGTCTAGACTTGTTTTTTTAACCGAAATTGCAGCTGGAAAAGAATATATTTCTTGACTTTGGGCAGCAACAGGCACAAAATCATCTGCAATACAATCAAAACCATGGGCCTGTAAAAGCGCTAGTGATGTGCTTTTACCGTTACCAGAATCACCTAAAAAAAGCATGGCGCTTTTTTTATTTGAAACAGCAGATGCATGAAACACACCCAGCCACTTATCTTCTTGCCTTTTATGAATTTTTTGGATGAGTTGCATGGAGAATTTCCCCTGAAAATAATGAATCTCATCAAATGGCCAACTACCAATGAGCTTATTATCTACTGCCAAAAAAATACGGGCGTCTTGGGTAAAGGTTTTAAAACAAAAATCGTGTTTTTGACTTTCTACTTCTAGATGCTCAAACTTTGGATGAATCAAAAAACAAGACTCTTGACTATCAAAGCAGGCTTTAATTACAAGCTCGTTTATTTTATAAAATTTTTCTACAAAAAAATGATTAGGGACCACTACATCTTTCAAGCTTTCTGGCTTGTTAAGAAGCTTTGATGGGCCTGGGTCTATAAAGCGTTTTTTAAGATCTAGTACAAAATCTGTGGTTTCTTTAATAGGCAAAGACATCTCTTGAGAGAGTTCTCTTGAAATATCCTCAAAGTCTATCCCCTTAGATAGCTTACTCACCAAAAGGGCTGTAGTGTTTTCTATAACCAGGTATTGGTTATCTCTAGAAGACCACAAGACTGTTTTATCATCTATTGGTTTTAATAAAAAAATAGCTTGAATATTTAAATTAAATAATGTTAAAAATACAAAAAACCAAAGGTAAAACAATACATTGTTCTACCTCTGGTTTAGCGTTATATTAAAAACAAATCACTAGTAATTAGTACTAATTTGTTTTTGTTGGTATTATTTTTTATTTCTATCTATTCTTACACCTCTTACTCCATTGCCTCCACCAAAACCTGGATTTGGTGGCGGAGATTGTGCTTGCGCCTTTTGAGGGTTTAGCATAATCATAGTTCCTAATGCTGCAAAAGCTGCGTATGAACCCATCTTTTTTAATGCATCTTTTCTAGTGATATCTTTTGATGGGGTTTCTTTATTTTCTAACATAATTATATATTTTTTAAAGTCTAAATATCTTGAAATATTTTAAATAATTTGAGATTTATAGTTATTATTCTACAATTATCTTTTTGATAAATACTTGATTCCCTGATCTTATCTGTACGATATACAAACCACTTGCTAGGCCATCTGTAGAGATAGTCTGGGTTGCAGTTGCTGAGCTTAATGCTTTTTCACGCACTGTTTGCCCTAGTATGTTGTAAAGGCTAACGTTTAGCTTCCCTAACTCTGGGCTAATGCCGGCTATGGTAACAAAGCTGTCTGTGTTTGTTTTATAAACATTTAAAGCGTTTATACCAAGTGTGTCACCATTAGAGAGTACACTGTTTGATTTAAATACTATAAAGAATCTATCTGACCCGCTTAGGTTGCTTTGCGCTACTAGCTCAAAATCTCCGTCTTTTAAAGAAGTAAGCGTTCCGTTTAAGGTATCTTCTAGATATACGTAGATGTCTTCAGGCAGCTCCATATCTGCAATACTTACCCTAAAGGCCTGTCCTGCATTTTGGCGTATCTCTAGAGGTACTCTAGTATTTTGCATAGCATCCATACCCATAGCATTTATACCAAAGGCTGTTTCTTGACTACCCTGAGGTAATCTTGTGCTTAGTGCCATAGATTGGTTAAACGCTGCCGCATCATATCCAGGATCAAGATCTAGAGAAAGTCCATCTCTAAAGTAGAAATTGGTGGTTGCCTTTTCTATCTCACCATTGTAAAGCTTTACCGCTACATTGTAAGTAAGAAGTTGAGGCCCTGAAACAAAATCTCCAGTTCCTGTGGTGGTACGCATAGCAGCTGTAAAATTAAGCGCTGTATCTGTAGTGTTTAATGCAGCTACCCAAAATCCTTGACCAGGAGCCATTGAAAAGGCGCCTGAAAGATTATTGTAAATTGTGTAACTAGACCCATTCCAACCGTATACAGCTAAAAACTCACTATCAATAACAGCACTGTTTGCATCCATAAAGTTGTTAGTTCCTGCAGCAGTATTTCCTAATATGTAAGAAGGGAAAGGGTTTGAAACTAGGTTCCATCTTCTACCAACATTATTTAAACCATTGTTATTTATAATGTTAATACTTTGATCTGCTGTTTGCATAGCACCAGTGAAGGCTAAAGTACTACCACCGGTAGTTGCCATAGAGTATCCTTTTCCAGCTTCAAAGTTTCCAGTTTGTGATGCTGTTGCGTATCTCTCCCACTGCCCAGTTGCATTGTTAAACTGGCTAAAGGCGTAATCGCCATCAAGTACTTGGATATTAGATCCGTTTGCAGTTATAAAATCTGCAATAGACATCCCAACAGGTGAACAAACTAAATCCCAACCACCACCAAGGGTGTCGTCATAAACATTTACATATCTGTTGTAAACGATATCTCCGCTAGCTGTACCTGTTACAATTAAAGAAGAGTAATCATCTGCAGTAGAGTTTAGAGAAACGGTACCTGTGTTGGTAAAGTCTCCAGAAACGGTAAGAGAAGATGTCTCATCTATTGTAAGGGTGTTGCTTGTAGCAACCGTTACTGATCCAGCTGCAGCATCTGTGCTAGATATTGAAGGCTCGTTGGTAAATGTTCCATCTATATAAACATTATCACTACTAGTAGGAACAGCTCCTGTGCTCCAGTTTGATACATCTGCCCAATCAGAACTTGTTGTACCAGTCCAATTACATGGCGTAAAACAGCTAATTGTTGCAACCCATCCAGCACCTGTAACGGAACCATCTGAAGTAAACCTAATCGTTAATCCAGCATCTGTTGAAGATGTGAAAGATTGGGGTGTTTGTATATCACCATTAAGAAGTGTTGCAGAGGTATCTGCACCATCATAAATTCTTAATGTATCACAACAATTTTCTAAATCGACAACTGTAAAGTCTAGAGTAACTAGATCTCCAGGTGTATTTGGTGCGTATGTATGTGTGTAATCTTCACCACTACTATAATCTCCAGAGGCTCCACCAGTATCATACGTTGTTTCACCACAACCGGCAAGGGTGGTAAAATTATAAGGTCCTGCCCAATCACTTACGCCGTCTAGCCCACAATCTGCTTGCACATAAAAATCATATGAAGTATATGAAGACAAGTTTTCTTTTAAGTAAGAGTTTGATACTCCAGGATCTGTACCTGTAGCTCCTGTTTGTGCTGCACCTTGAACTACAATATCAACGTTATAAAGAGTAGCTGTACCTGCTTCTGTCCAACTTAAAACAGCGCTAGTATCTGTAAAAGACCCAGCTGTTAGACCTGTTGGTGCTTGACAAGGAGGTGTTTCTGTCAAAGAAATATCATCTATTGACACGTAATAAGGAGAATAATTCATGTATCCCTTAATACCAATATAGTATGTACCTGTTGTACTTGGTGTAAAACTACCAGTTATTTGTTGGTAATCACCATTAACAATACCTGTCTCAGCAACTATTGAATTTGTCATGGAGGCTGAAGCAGCAGTGTCTCCATAACTTACTGTTATATTTGAGTTTGTAGACCCAGAACCATCTTGGCGTGCATACATTGAAAAATCGTAAGATGTACCAGCGGTTAGGTCAAATTCAATAAACATCCAGTCTTCATTACCATACCTTAAGTAAGCATTAAAACTTCCTGTTCTTGGAGAACGGTTGAAACTTGTTGCAGAAGAGTTTGCTGTCCAAGATAAACCTGAACCTGTAATACTCTCTTGTACTATACAACCTCCAACAGTTGTGGCATCAGTATATCCTGTTTCAAAACCTTCAAAGTATGGTGCAGTATTACTAGCACAAGGGGTAGAGAAATTGTAAGGGCCAACCCATGAGCTTTCACCCGCAAAACCACAATCTGCTTGCACATAATATTGATAATCTGTGTCAGGTGTTAAATTTTCTTTTAGGAAATTGTTTGTAACTCCTGGATCTGAGGGAGTTGCTGATTGCCCTGCTCCAGATAAAACAACATCTAGATTGTAAGTTGTTGTAGTTCCATTTTCTGTCCAAGATAGTGTTGCTGTTGTTGGAGTAACACTAGCAGATAAGCTAGACGGGTCTGGACAAGAAGGTATTTCTTCACAAATATTTACCTCCATAGAATCTATACCTAAATCACCTCTGTAATCAATACCTGAACCGGTAACAGTAAATTTCACAAATAAATTTGCTCCACTGTATGCGCTAACATCAAGTCCAACTTGAATCCAATCTGCGGTTCCAGATGCTTGTGTTTGACCATCCCAGCTAAATAAATCTGTATAGGTACCATCTACTGTTGATGAGGCGCTAACGCTAAGAATACCTGTCGAAGCACCATAAGCATGCATATAAAAAGTTAACTCAGCCTGTTCACCTACGGCAATTGCGCTTAAATCAATTGATGGAGATATAGCAGATCCTGTTAGTGAGACTCCATTTGTACCAGATCCTTCCCAGTACATGTAATCACCGTCTTGTCCTGCATCTGGCCCAGTGTTACTTGAAACTGTACCACCACTGTTACCAGTTTGCCATTCGCCATTTGTATTGGTTGTAGAAATATCTCCAGTCCAAGATCCTAAATCATCAAAAGATTCTGAAAAAGTTGATGTAGATTGGTCTCCGGCATCACAGCTTAAACCAGCTGGTGCTGATGGAGCAACTACAGTAAATGATTGAACACTACAACCTGTTGGGCTACCTGATACATTTTTAGGCACCACTTTCCAATAAGTCTGTTGAATTGGAAAAGCTGCTGTTACTGATGTTGACGCGGTATTAATCAAAAGAGTTGATGTACTTGAATCACTACCATAAAAAACGTCATAGGATGATGCATTTGCAGCGGCATCCCAAGAAAGTGTTATGTTTGACGTATCTGTGTAACTTGTACCATCAACAGGAGATACGTTTGAAGCACACTCTGGTGCGCTGGGTATTTCCTGCCATGAAACATCATCGATAAAAGAATCAGAGTAAGAAAAATCACTCTGTTGATAACTGCTATGGACCGATTCTATAGCTAGTCTTGTATCCGTACCAGCGTAAGAAGAAAAATCAACTTCTACTAGTACCCAAGAATTGTTAGCAGTTAGTGTGACTGCTTCGAACTCTGTATAATTGTTATTACTATCTACTGTACCAACAGATAACGCACCTGCAGCGGTTGTTCCTGAAGGGTGATACACCCAAAAAGATAAAATGTAGCTGTCGCCTAGTGTTGAAACATCAGGGAGTAAAAGATTTGCTGTCTCCGTTGCTAAATATCTTCGCAATAAAACAGAATTTGTTCCACTAACCGCTATCGCATTTGTAACGGTTCCAGAAGCATTACCACCATTGATTATTAAATCATAACAATTTGGTAGTGTGGTACCAGCATCAAAATTCTCATTAATATCAGTTTCTAAACAATCAGTTGAAAAAGTAACGGCAGATGCGTAGTCTGTAGTACAATCTGAACTAATTAAAAAATCATATTCTGTATTAGACGTTAACCCAGTAATAGAAGCTGTAAGTCCAGTTTCTCCAGATCCTGAGGCTATAACTCCAACGCCTTGAGCACTACCAGTTGGAACAACTTCCCAATCATAAGAAGCTGCACCAGTGGCTGCTGCCCATGTTGCAGTTGCTCCTGTTGTTGTAATAGCTGACATTGTTGCAGTAGGGTTTACACAAGAGGGAATTAGGATATAATTTACTGTAATTGTCCAAGTACCATCATCAACTTTGTTATACGTAGTAGAGCAACCACTACCACCCCAGGATCTACCGGCATGCATTTCAAAGGAAACAGTACCCGTTGCATTGTTTGCTATTCCTAGACCAGTTCTAGAATAATTAACTGTTCCTCCAGAACTACCAGAACCTGAAGATATTGCCGCTTCACCAAAAGTAGTAGTTGAGCAATATAACCATGATTTTTGTTCAGACATCCAAGCACCACCACCAGCAGTCATATTATATGACACGTCTACACTGGCAACCATATTTCCGGCTGGAATAACAACATCCAATAATCCAGGACATGTAGAAGTACCGGGTATAGAAGTAAAACTTCTATCAGTGGATATATCACCTGTATAAGTAGCCGTTACTGATCCTTGTGACCAGGCACTTGAAGTAACTAAAAGAGATACCGCAAGAATAATAATAGAGTATAATTTTTTCATAGTAGTTTATTTATAGTCTTTAATTCAAAACATTTTTGTAATCCAAAAATCATTATTTTGGGATAATTTGATTAATTTATTACTACCAAATAAAGATTAAAAAAAATGGTTAAAAAAATGTTAACTAAAAAAATGGCAAAGTTTTAGCTCAAACGTAAATAAAAAGGATGAAAAGCACATAAATTGATGAGATGTTAGCAACAAAACAGGAAAAAAGAGATGTTTTCTTTAACAAAACAAATTAAAATTGTCTAACACTTTATGGTTTTTGTTAAGCATTAATTATGTGCCATAAAAAAATGAGAGTGGTTTATTTTGATGTATCATAATCCTTTTAAATATCTATAATAAATTAAATATGGTATACCATAGATTGTCAAAGATTTAATAAGAAAAACCACCACATAGGGGTAATGTTTTCAAAAAAGCCAAGATAACTACGGCAAGCTTTACTGATTACAGAAAACAAAAAAACCGAAACTTTCGTTTCGGTTTTTGCTTGTACTGAAGACGGGACTTGAACCCGTACGGGCATTACTGCCCACTGGATTTTAAGTCCAGCGTGTCTACCAATTCCACCACTTCAGCATTGGTATAATATAGAGCGAAAAACGGGATTTGAACCCGCGACCTCCACCTTGGCAAGGTGGCGCTCTACCAGCTGAGCTATTTTCGCAATTCAGAGAAATTAGTAAAAACTAATCTCAAATTTAATGATCATGCTT